>JAABUS010000951.1_pt1 | contig 68414 bp, 63 predicted proteins | sample 5560161 | NCBI WGS metagenome assembly JAABUS01 (sample SAMN10711885, study PRJNA513376) | rock metagenome | isolation source: Antarctica rocks | place: Antarctica: Victoria Land, Trio Nunatak nord | collected 2016-01-04
TCAACGTTTTGCCGCCATCCACGCCTCATAGCCCGATCCTCTCCGGCGGGGAGAAGGGGCACCGGTAGTGTCGCCACCGGCCATTGTTGACAAAATCGATCAACGACTGTAGATTGCGCTGCGACAACTGAAGAACCTGACCACACTCATCCAGAGGGGCAGAGGGATCGGCCCGATGAAGCCCCAGCAACCACCCAGCGGCAGCGACGCCGTCGGGGCAGGTGCTAACTCCGACAGCTTTGGTGCTGGGAGATGAGGCCCGTGGTTCCGCCGGTCCGTGAGACCGGCCGGGATCCCTGCCGTCATCTCCTGATGACGGCCTTTTTGTGTTCCCCACGGGGATGAAACAGAGAAACCAGATGGCGGAACCGGTCACAATCGATCGCGTGTCGAAGCGCTTTGACGGCGGATCGGGGTCGCTCCTGGTGCTGCACGATGTTGCCCTCGACGTTGCCGAGGGCGAAGTCGTCGCCGTGCTTGGTCCGAGCGGCTGCGGCAAGTCGACCCTGTTGCGGCTCGTCGCCGGGCTCGACCATCCCAGCAGCGGCACGGTGCGGTTGGGCGGAGCGGTGGTCACCGCGGTCGATCCCCGCTGCGCCGTCGTCTTCCAGGAGCCGCGATTGCTCCCCTGGCGTACGGTAGCCGCCAATATCGCCCTGGGCGCCCGCCGGGTTCGTGATGCCGACGGGGCGACCAGCCCGGCGGCGATGCTCGACCTGGTCGGTCTCGCGGGCTTCGAGGGTGCCTATCCGCATCAGCTGTCCGGCGGGATGGCCCAGCGCGTCGCGCTGGCGCGGGCGCTCGTCGGACGCCCCGAGGTGGTCCTCCTCGATGAGCCGTTCGCCTCACTCGACGCCCTCACCCGGATGCGCATGCAGGACCTCCTGATCGATGTCCAGTCGCGACTGCGACCGACGGTCATCCTGGTCACCCACGATGTCGATGAGGCGCTCTACCTTGCTGATCGCGTGGTGGTGATGGGCGCCCGCCCGGCGACGATCGACGCGATCGTGCCGGTCGACCGCTCCTGTCCCCGCGACCGGGGGGACGCCAGCCTGGCGCCGCTCCGGTCGGCCATCCTCGCCCGTTTTGGGTTCGCGCACGCTGCCTGATCGACCGGTAATGGTCGACGCTCACGAGATGAAGGAGACGACGGTGAAGATCGGAACGACGCGCGGATTTGGGTTGATTGCGCTGCTGGTCCTGCTGCTCGGGCCATCGCTTGGCGGGACGCGCTCCGCGAGCGCGGAGGCGCCGGAGCAGATCCGGCTCGACTATGCCTACTACAACCCGAGCAGCCTGGTGCTGCGGCATTTTGGCTGGCTTGACGAGGAGTTCAAAGCGGACGGAACGAAGATCGAGTGGACCCTCAGCGCGGGGAGCAACAAGGCCAACGAGGCGCTCCGCTCCGAAGCGATCGATTTCGGCTCAACGGCCGGCGCCGCCGCGCTGCTGGCCCGAGCAAACGGCTCGCCGATCCAGACCGTCTATGTCTTCTCGAAGCCCGAATGGACCGCGCTGGTCGTCCCCAAAGATTCCACGATCACCGACGTCGGGCAACTGAAGGGAAAGAAGATCGCCGCCACCAAGGGCACCGATCCGTACTTCTTCCTGCTGCGGTCACTTGAGAAGGCAGGACTCTCCGGCTCCGATGTCCAGATTGTCAACCTGCAGCATGCCGATGGCAAGAGCGCGCTGGAGCGGGGGCAGGTCGATGCCTGGGCGGGGTTGGACCCGTTTATGGCGCAGACCGAGATCGAGGCGGGATCGCGGCTGCTCTATCGCAACATCGACTTCAACTCGTACGGATTCCTGAACGTCCGATCCGACTTCCTCAAGGACCACCCCGCCGAGACCGAGCGCGTGCTGACGCAGTACGAGCGAGCACGAAAGTGGATTCAGGACAACCCGGACGAGGCGGCGCAGATTCTGGCCGACGAGGCGAAGCTGTCACTCGACGTAGCCCAGCGGGAGTTGGTCGAGCGGACCGTGCTGACGAACGATCCGGTGCCTGGCGCGGAGCATGTCGCCGTCCTGGAGGCGATCATCCCGATCTTCACGGCCGAGAACCAGGTCAAGCCGGGCACCGACGTAGAAAAGGCCCTGACCGAGCTGCTCGCGCCCGCCTCGATCGAGGCGGTGCTGAAGCAGTAGCGGACGACGCGCGACGAAGTGGGGCCGGGGGCATTCATGATGCCCCCGGCCTCACTGATGAGCTGTTGAGGAGCGGGTTCATGGCGATGGTTAAACCGGGGATCGCGGTCCGAGGACGGACCCGAGATGGCGCTGGCGTCCGGCGCCCGCGGTCCGCCCCGTCGCTCCGCGCCCTCCGCGGTCTGATCGTCCCGGCGCTGCTGCTGGTGCTCTGGCAGGTCGTGGTGGCGCGCGGTACCTACAGCCGCGGTCAACTGGCGTCGCCGCTCAACGTGGTCGCCGCCGCTCGCGAGCTGGCGACCGCCGGTCTCCTCGTTCCGAACCTCGTCGCCAGCCTGCAGCGCGTCTTCCTCGGCTTCGCCCTCGGTGGCGGGATCGCGGTGCTGCTCGGGCTGATCGTCGGGGGGTCGCGGACGGTTGAGGCCTTGCTCGGACCGACCTTGCAGGCGATCCGGGCGATTCCGTCGCTGGCGTGGGTGCCGCTGTTGCTGCTCTGGCTCGGTTTTGGTGAGTTGCCGAAGATCATTCTCGTGGCGATCGGCGTTTTTTTCCCGGTCTACGCCAATCTCGTCGGCGGGATCCGCCAGATCGACCGCAAGCTGATCGAGGTGGGACGCGCCTACGGGTTGGACGGGGTCCACCTGGCGCGCGAGGTGATGCTGCCGGCGGCATTGCCGTCGCTCCTGACCGGCCTGCGTCTTGGTCTGGCCCAGGGGTGGCTCTTCCTGGTCGCGGCGGAGCTGCTCGGGGCCTTCACCGGCCTCGGCTTTCTGCTAATCGACGCGCAGAACACGGGTCGCGTCGATATCATCCTGCTCTGCATCCTGCTGCTCGCCCTGCTCGGCAAGCTCTCCGACAGCCTGCTTCACCTCCTGGAACGCCGCCTGCTCCGTTGGACCGACACCTTCCGAGGCGGCACGTAGGACGCGCCTTGTGGCGGACGGTTCTGGCGCATGTCGCGCGGTGTGACCGCGACGGACCGCCGCGGCGACACGGATCGTTCCCATCCCCCTCCCCGGCATCTCTGCTCGCGTCCCACCATTGATGATTCCCCGTTGCTGGCCTGGCAATCATGGCCCCCGGCGCCGGGCATCGGCCGATGGGCAGCGGCATCCCCGGCAGGAGCACCCCACCTCGGCTCCGCGGCGGCGCCAGCAGGCAGAACCCATCGCGATCGGTACGCCACGCTTCGCTCAGGGCGGGGGGCGACTGGGGAGGCGGTTCGCGGCCGCACGTTTCTCCCGGCGGGGCAGCTCCCTGTCGCCCAGCTACACAACGTGACGCGGTGATCGGCGTCGGGACATCCACCAGAAGCGGCGGTGCCCCGTGCTATCCTGCGCTGCCGGCTCGCTGATGACGGCTGGTGAGCCGGGTGTTCCGCCGATCGGCGCGGTGTGATGGAAACCCGGGATGATCGGGGCGGCGAGCGACGATGAACCGACGGTGGCGGCCCGCACGACGCTTGCTCGGACCACTGGCGGTGCTGACGCTGACGGTTGTCGCGGGGACGATCGGCTACCTCCTGATCGAAGGGTGGTCCGTTGGCGACGCCCTCTTCATGGTCGTCATCTCGATCACGACGGTCGGGTATGGAGAGGTTCATCCGCTCTCCGCCGCGGGGCGCTGGTTCACCAGTGGGTTGATCCTCGTCGGGTTCGGCGGCATCTCATACGCTCTGAGTGTGATCGTCGGGATGGCGGTCGATGCGAATCTTTCCCGGCACTGGGAACGACGACGGATGGAGCGGCGGATGGAACGCCTGACCGACCACTACATCGTCTGCGGCTATGGCCGCGTCGGTCGTCAGATCGCCGAGGAGCTCCAACGCGACCGGCAAACGATCGTCGTGCTCGATGTCCTGGAATCGTCGCTGGAACGGGCGGCGAACGCGGGCCATCTCGTCGTCTTTGGCAATGCGACCGAGGATGACGTGCTGCGTCGTGGCGGGATCGACCGGGCGCGCGGCCTGATCACGGCCGTCGACAGCGACGCCGACAACATCTTCGTCACCCTCTCGGCCCGGGCGCTCTGTCCCGATCTCCCCATTGTCGCCCGTGCCAACCATGATGACGCGGTCCCCAAGCTGCGGCGGGCGGGCGCGACCCAGGTCGTCTCCCCCTACGCGATGGCCGGGCTGCAGATGGCTCGCCTGGCGCTGCGACCCTCGACCGTCGATTTTGTCGAGACACTCTTTCGCGGCGCCGAAGGGGACTTGCTCGTCGAGGATGTGCGCGTTGAGGCGGGGGCGCCGCTGGTCGGGGTCCCGCTGGCCGACGCCCGGCAGCGGTTCGCCGAGGGCGTTACGCTGCTCGCCGTGCAACGGGAGGATCGCATGCTCGCCCCGCCACCAGGTGATCTCGTCCTCCAGCGCGGCGACGTGATCGCCGCGGTCGGCCGGGAGGCCCCGCTGCGCGCTTTGGAGCAAGCCTGCGCTGGACCGGCGCTCTGACCATGGTTGATGAGCACTCCGACCCTATCCCGTTCGACTGGGTGGCTGACACGACCCACGCTGGTCCTGGCGAGCGAACCGACCGCCGACCACGTCCCCTCGCCGTCAGGCTCAGACATGGGTGTCAAGTGGTCGCCCGCAAGCGCAGAGCGGACAGTCCTCTGGAGCCCATAACCCGGCCGGTAGGTGTGCCAGACTCTCGATAGGGAGCCGCTGGTCGACGGCGAGGTCAGTACCGGCGCGTCCCAGGACCAGCAAAGCGCCGATCACGACCGGTTCCCCCCCCATGCGATCGCAGCTCGGACAGGGTTCCTCTGATCGCCGAACCGGCATTGATCGCATCATCGACGACCGCGATTGCCTGACCATCGACAGCTAACTGACGGGCACTGGGCAGGCGGTATGCAACCGGGTCCGGGTTGCCACAACCCGCCGAGACGATGCGCTCCGTGGAGAAGAACGCGAGATCGAGCCTGGCCGCGACCATCTGAGCGACGAAGGCGCCTCCTGTGAGAGGGCCGCAGATGGCGTCGATCGACCGGTGGCGCGCCGTCAGACGCTCGGCCAACGACTCGATCAGGCGCCGCAGCCGCGCCGGGCGGGCGAACAACCCGTCGAGGTCGAGCCAGAGATTGCCATGGTGCCCGGATTCCAGGCGAAAGTGGCCCAACCGGGGCGTGAAAAGACGGAGAAGCTGATCTCAGACGAGGTCGCCACCATCGTCCTGGCCGGGCGTCGTTCCCATCATTCGTTCCCCGTCCGCATCAGCCGGACGGGTCCCCATGGTCCCGATCGGCGTCGAGAACGGTCCCACAGCATCAGTTGCTGCCTCCTCCCCCGCTGGCATTCAGTCATCGCGGATCACTCATCCCGCACGAGCAATCGCGCTGTCCCCGGCTGAAAACGGACCCGCAGGACGCCGTTCCCTTCGTTGCGAACCGGTTCCGACTGGGTGTCGCTGGCGTCATAGCCGAGCGCGTTGGCGAGCGGGTAGCGCTCCCCGGTCGCGAGCACCAGCAGCTCCAGCGAACCGCCGCGCGGCGCCACCCCCCGGACGAATCGATAGGCCCAGCGCGCCGGAAGGTTCGTCGGCACCGCGAAGTCGGCGGTGGATGGCGTGGGGGCGTCCGTCGCCTGGGCATCATCTTGAGGAACTGGGTGCAGCTCACCTCGGTGGAGTCGATGAATCACCTCGACCAGCAACGCGCCGCCCTGCTCCATCAGTTGTGCTTCGAGCTCGGGCAGGCGGATGTCGTCGGGCAGATCGATCGCTTCTTGCGCGACGACCGGGCCGGTGTCGAAGCCATCGTCAAGGAGGTGGAGCGTCACCCCGGTTCGTCGCTCACCCCGCCGAAACGTCCAGAAAAGTGGCTCTGGGCCGCGTCCCGCCGGGAGCAGCGAGGGATGGACGTTGACGGCCCCGAAGGTTGGCACCGCCAGCAATGCCGGTGATAGGCGCCACGGAAAGCAGGCGACCGCGATGATGTCGGGACGGTGCGCCGCGATCGCCGCGACGGTTGCCGCTCGCCGCGCCTCAGCCACTTCCAGGATTGGCACGCCCGCGGCGCGGACCAGGTCGCCAATCGGCGACGCGGCATGTCCTCGCGGCACGACGACCGCTCGGAGGTCGACATCCGCCGCCATCAACGCCCGCAACGGCGGTTCCGAGCCAGCGCAGGACATCCCGATGAAAAGGACGCGGGGACGCCCGCTCGCCCCGGCTATCATCCCCGGCTTCGCGGCGCTATCACCTCGTCGGTTTGACACTGACCGCGCCGTCCTCTACCGTTTCGTCGCAATGCGCACGTGCATCGTCTCATACGACCCACCACTCAATCGCTCCTGTTTATCTTCGCGGAGGCCCGCCATGGCACGGTTAGTTCAATGCGTCAAGCTCGGTCGCGAGCTTCCTGGCCTGGAGCGTCCACCCTTTCCGGGGGACCTGGGCCAGCGCATCTTCGATCACGTCTCGGCGCTGGGCTACGAATTGTGGCAGCCGCATATGACGATTCTGATCAACCACTACGGCTTGAACCCCGCTGACCCCGACACGCGGCGCATCCTCCGCGAGCAGATGGAGGAGTTCTTCTTCGGCGAGGGCGCGCAGATGCCGGAAGGGTGGGTGCCCGCCGGGGCCGGGGCTGACTCGGCCAAGGGTGGCGGCGCGCCAGCGCGCAAGAAGTAGCCCCCCTTGCTGCTGGCCATGTCGCCGGCAGTGAGCCCATGTTCACCGGGATCGGTTCATCTGGAAACATCGCCATCGTCCCGGGTTCCGATCCACCATGGTCAATCGTCCCCATTGTCCGCCGCGTTGGTCGGGGCGGATGGCATGCGCCCATGTGGGCGACCGCACCCGCCCCATGACTGATCACGCGACGCCACCCAACCTCTCCACCGGGCGCCATCCAGCGCCCACACCGCCACCCTGCGCCAGGGCGCATGCCATGTGCCCTTATCACGGGACGATCTGGGCCGCGTGCGTTCCTGCCATCGGACCCTGGTCACGAAGGTGCACGTCGTAGGCTCTCGTCCCCGACTGCGACGCCACCACGGCTAACCGGGCAAATCGATCGCTGCGGTGGTCGGGGCGCAGCAAGCAGCGCCCTGTGTTAGAACGCCGCGTGCCCATTGGACGTCGGGCCGCGTTGGGGTCGTGATGCATGGAACGGCCCGGTTGGGACACAAGGGCGCATGCCATGCGCCCCTACCGGGGTGGTCGCTGTGTCATGAGCCGGCCGCATGCCCTTACCCGGAACAGGCAGCGACAGCACCACCGCGGGCAATGCGACCGGTGTTGACCGTTCTACCGGGCCATGAGAGGGATCGTTGGCTCGATCCGGAAGTGAAGCCGCGCATGCGCCTGGCGCAGCGCCGTCTCGGCGGCGGCTGGGGATTGGCCGCGGGCGAAGATAAAGCCAAGGTAGCTGGCGCCCTCGGGAAGGGGGACGAGCGGGTGGTTGAGCTTGGCCGTGATCTCGACACCGGTCACGCCCGGCACCGCCGATGCGGTATCGACCCCGTCCACGCCGCGCAGCATCCCGGCGCGGGGGATCGGGATCATCATCACCCCCGCGCCCGTCGCTTCCTCATCCATGGATGGCAGCGGCAGCCCGACGGCGTGACGCAGGATCAGCTCTTCCAGGCTGACCCCGACGCCGAACTCCAGGACGCTCGAGCAGAGCCCTCCAATCGAGCGACCGGCCATCTCGATCAGCCAGATACCGTCGTCGTTGATCCGCAGCTCCGCGTGGACTGGTCCCTCGCGCAGGCCAAGCGCCGCCGCCGAATGGGCGGTACGCGCGACGATTGCCTGCTGGACATCAGGCGGCAGCCGCGACGGGGTGATGTAGATCGTCTCTTCGAAGAAGGGGCCGTCGAGCGGGTCAGGCTTGTCGAAGAGAGCCAGCACCCGCAGCGCGCCCCCGCTCAGCAGCCCTTCGAGCGCCACTTCGACCCCTGGCAGGTAGCGCTCAACGAGGAGAAAGCCGTCGTCGCCTGCCGGGTCATAGCCTTCGCCCAGCAGCAGCCGCCGTGTCCGCTCCCAGGCGATGATGAAGTCCGCGGGGGTATCGGCGCGAATCACGCCCCGGCTCCCAGAGAGTCGCAGCGGCTTGATCACACAGGGAAAGCAAGTCTCCGCCGCGATCGCGGCGGGATCGGCATCCAGCGGATAGCGGTGATAGCCGGGAACCGGAATGCCGCCGGCCGCCAAACGCTCTCGCATCACGAACTTATCGCGGGCGGCGAGTGCTGCCGCCGGGTCGTTACTGGGCAGGTCGAGCTGCGCGCTGGCAAGCGACGCCACCAGGGTCGCGCTGTCATCGACCGCCAGGACCGCCGCTGGCGGTCGATCGCCGAGCGCCTCGACCAGCTGCGTCGCCGCCGCCTCCGGATGCGTAAAATCGAACCCGAGCGGCACATTCCAGTAGGAGGTGAGCGACGGCGGGAGATCGATCGCTTGCAGCACCTCCAGCCCAAGTCGCTCCGCCGCCAGGAGGAACGCGCCCGCGCGGTAGGTTGCCGGGCTCATCAGGAGGACGACTCGCGGCTGGGTCGTTTCGCGATGCCGGGCCGGGGCGCCGGTCAGACTCAGGAGGCGATCGGTCACCGGAGCTGCTGACGCTAGGCCGTGCGTGTCTGGGAGTCGTCGTCGGAGAGTGGCTGTGCCGTAATGGTCTGGCCGGCGCGCCCGAGGCTGCAGACAACCATGGTGTAAATACCACCGCGACCATCACTTGTCAGGCTGATCTCTTTAACGCGCAGGCGGGAATACTGGCCTGTTGAGCGATCCTTGCTCAGCCACTGGTTGACGGCGTCCATCGCCCCGCTCGGATCGCTGCTGGCATCGGCGCTGTGAAACAGAAAGACCCGGGTATCGTTTGGTTGAAGATCGGTCACGAGAAATCGCTCCTTGGTCATCATCGAATCGCACCGCGAGAGTATAGCCGCCAGACCACGCGATGAGGGACGCCGGCGTGGGGGTATCGAGCACCGGGGACATCATCGCTCAGTGATGGCATGTCCGGCGCGTATCATCCGTGTCGAAGGTCCGATGTCGGGGCGAGAGGGGACGAGGGGTGGCGGAGCGCATTCTGGTCGTCGGCGGCGGAGCGCGCGAGCACGCGCTGGTCTGGAAGCTGGCGCGCAGCCGGCGTGTCGCCGCGCTCTTCGCCGCCCCCGGGAACCCCGGAATCGCGAAGATCGCCGAGACAGTGCCAGTGGCGGCGACCGATATCGAGGGTCTCGTTGCCGCCGCGGGACAGCTCCGGATCGATCTCGTCGTGGTCGGCCCGGAAACGCCGCTCGCCCTGGGGCTCGCGGACCGGCTTGTGGCCGCCGGGCTCCGGGTCTGTGGGGCGAGTCAGGCCGCCGCCCGGATTGAGAGCAGCAAGGCCTGGTCCAAGACCGTCATGGCCGAAGCGGGCGTGCCGACCGCGCGCGCCGCCATCGTCACCGACCTCGCCACGGCGCTGATGGCCCTGACCGACTTCGACCTGCCGGTGGTGATCAAGGCGGATGGGCTGGCCGCGGGGAAAGGGGTCCTCGTGGCGACCACCCGGGACGAGGCGCGACTGGCACTGACATCCTTCCTCGAGGATGGGACGCTTGGGGCGGCGGGTCGCACGGTGCTGATCGAGGAGTGCCTGGTGGGGCGGGAGGTCTCGGTGATCGCCCTGACCGACGGGACGACGGTGCTGCCGCTGTCGCCCGCCTGCGATTACAAGCGGGCCGCCGATGGCGACCGAGGTCCCAACACCGGGGGGATGGGTGCCTATACCCCGGTCCCGATGGTCGATGTGGCGCTCCTCGATCGGATTCGCATCGAGGTGCTGGAGCCGACTGTGCGCGCTCTGGCCGAGCGAGATGCACCGCTGCGGGGCGTGCTGTATGCCGGGTTGATGTTGACCGCCGATGGCCCTAGGACCCTTGAGTTCAATGCCCGCTTCGGCGATCCGGAAGCCCAGGTGATCCTCCCCGTGCTCGATGGCGACCTCGTCGAGCTGCTGGCGGCGGTCGCGGACGGCACCCTGGCCACGGTGACGCCGCCTCCCCCACCGGTCGAGGCGGCGGTGGGGGTCGTCCTCGCTGCCGGTGGCTACCCTGGCCCGGCGAGGGCGAACGCCCCGCTGCATGGACTGGATGCCGTGCCGGACGACCTGCTGATCTTTCACGCCGGGACCCGCCGCGACGCCTCGGGCGCGCTCGTCACCGCCGGAGGTCGTGTGCTGACGGTCGTCGGACGCGGCGCCACCCTGGCCGCTGCTCGCGAGCGCGTCTACGCCGGGGTCGGGGCCATCACCTTTCCCGGTCGCCAGTACCGGACCGATATCGCCCGTCTGGAACTGTCATAGGGGCGTTGGGCACCCGGTTGTGGCCTCGTGCGGTGCGTCTAGCGGCCGTTTGCGAGGAGCCAGAGCAGGGCGATCAGTGTTTTGGCTTCGCGGATCTGCTCCGGACCGGGTTGCAACAGCGCCGGGATCTCGCTGAGCGCCTTTGGCACGAGCTGGATCAACTCGTCCGCCTCGGGGCCTCCGCCGGTCGGGCGACAGCCATCCGCCCGGAAGAGCGTCATCCGCTCGGTGGTATAGCCGGGGCTGGTGAAAAACGAGGTCAACTCGACCAGATGGGTCGCCGCAAAACCTGTCTCCTCGACCAGCTCGCGGCGCGCGGTCTCAATCGGCGATTCACCCGGCTCGGCGGTCCCCGCGGGGATGCCGAGCAGCGCCTCGCCGATCGGGTGGTGGTATTGGCGAATCAAGAGAACCCGGCCATCGTCCGTGATCGGCAGCACGGCGACCGCTCCGGGATGCTCCAGCACCTCGCGGGTCGTTTCCCGGCCTGACGGCAAGCGGACGTGGTCCACGCGCAGGTGGAGGTGCGCGCCATCGAATCCCCGCCGCTCGCCGAGAACGGTGAGCGGCACGAGGGGTGGCTGGTCCACCGTGGGGTCGGTCACCGGGAGGTGCTCCCATCAGAAGCGAGAGAAACGCGACACGGCACCGATGAGGGGTGCCGCGGATGGTGGAGGCGCCAGGCGGATTCGAACCGCCGATCAGGGTTTTGCAGACCCGTGCCTTACCGCTTGGCTATGGCGCCGGGGACGCGCCGTGACCGGTCAGGAACCAGTCACCACGGCAGCAGTCACGCGAGGCTGTCGCAGAGTGTACCACGCCCCAAAATCGATCTGGACGCTTCGGGTGACTGGCGCTTTTGGCGGTCAAGCGCGACCGTGATGGTCGCGCGACGAGTCTCCTTCCCTTGTCAGCGGAGCGCCTGGTCGGGATACTGCAGGGATGGATCACGAATCAATCGATGGTGGACAGGGTCGTGCTCCCGCGCTGTTGGCGATCTTCGCTCACCCCGACGATGAGCAGTTTGGGACCGCGGGTGCGCTGGCGGGGTGTGCGGCCCGGGGTATCTCGGTGCATGTCCTCTCGGCGACCCGTGGTGGCGGAGGCGAGATCGCGGACCCAGCCCTGGCGACCCCCGAGACGCTGGCGGCGGTTCGCTCGGAGGAGCTGCGCGAGGCGTGCCGGCTGCTTGGGTTCGCCGATCCGATCCTGCTCGATCATCCCGACGGTCGGCTTGGCGAGGATGACCCCGATCGGTTGCTGGGAGAGATCGTCGAGGTGCTGCGCCGTCTGCGGCCTCGCGTCGTGCTCACCTTCGACGCGAATGGGGGCTACGGTCACCCCGATCACATGGCGATCCACCGGGCGGCGCTGACCGCGGTTCAAATCGCCGCCGACCCCGGCGACGGGGACCGTGAGGATCGCAGGACACCGCACCGACCGGACAAGCTCTATGTCACCGCTTATCCGCGGACCCGGCTGGCCGAGGTCAATGCCGGCTTGCTGCGGCAGGGTCTGCCGCCGATCGACTTCGGCGCGGTCCAGACGCTCCGGTCAGAAGAGCTCGGGACCCCCGATGAGCGAGTCACCACGGCCGTGCCGGTCGATGCCTATTGGGATCAGCGTTGGGCGGCACTGCGTGCCCATCGGACGCAGTATGGACCGGGTCATCCGTTCATGACAGTGCCGGAATCGATGATCAGGGGCTGGCTCGCCACCGACTCCTTCGTGCGCCTGACACCCCCGCCCGATCCCGCTTTGCCGCTGCCCGATGAGGACGACCTCTGGGCCGGTCTGCCCCTCCCTGGATGAGCGGCGCGCCGGATTCCAACCCTCGTATCCTGACCCGCCTGACCTGCCCTGGTCTGCTGCTCCTGCTCCTTGCGTCGCTCACGGGACCGACCGATTCCGCCCGCGCCCAGGACTCGCCAACGGTCACGAGTGTCGATACGGGACTGGTCCGTGACGGCGGGTTCGAATCGGCCATCGCCGGACCATGGTCCGACCCGCCGTGGCGTTTCACGACTCGCGGAGCCGGGGAGTTCCGACGGCGCGACGCCGAGCGCCAAACGGTCGAGGCGGTCCTCTGTGGTGCTCCCGCCTGCCAGGACCAGCTCAGCCAGGCGCTCTCGCTTCCGCCTGGCACCATCGGTGACGGGTCGGTGCTCGTCGACTTCCACCTCCGGATCGAGACATCGAAGCCCGTGGGCAATGGTTGCGAGGACGATCTGCTCCTTCAGGTGGTGGTTGGGACCGAGCCGCCCGCAAGCGTGGGGCGAATCTGCGAGGAAGCGGCGGAGCACGATGCTGTCTGGGAACGGATCGATGTCACCGCCGCGGCGCAGCACGCCGTGCGGGCCGACCGAACCCTCTCGATCGTCTTTGCCGCGCGCACGAGCAGCGCCGCCGACACCACGCGATTCCTGGTCGACGAGGTCGCCGTCGTGCGGGAGAACCGGCCGCCGGGACCCACGAACGCGCGGGTCAGCGATGGCGACTACTCGGCCTACAACGAGCCATTTGTCGCCGCCGATCCCGACCGCCCCGACCGTCTCGTCGCGGCGTCCAAGATCTTCACCGACAACGCGGGCTATCGCTTTCGCGTCGGGACCTTCACGTCAGGGGACGGTGGGCGGAGCTGGATCGAGCATGGCGTGTTGCCTGGGTTGACCTCGTTTGATCTGGTCAGCGACCCTGTCGTCGCGTTCGGTCGCGATGGCGCCGTCTTCATCAGCGTGATCGCCGCGCCCCGCCTGGAGACCAATGCCAAGGAGCCATGGGGTGTCTTCGTCTACCGGTCCGACGACGGTGGGGACACCTTTGGGGCACCGCTCACGGTCGACCGCGCAACCGGGGACGACAAAGCCTGGATCGCGGTCGACCGTTCGAATGGCCCGCACCGGGGGGCGGTCTACGTCGTCTGGGTCCGCGGCTGCACCACCTTCATCAGTCGCTCCCGGGACGGACGAGCACCCTTTACCCCTGCCCGGTTTCTGATCCGGGCGTGCGCCGGGACACAGGTCGCGGTGGGACCCACCGGTGATCTCTCCGCCGTGGCGCCGACCTACGGCTTCTTCTCCGTCAACACCGTTCGATTCGTGCTTCTCGTCTCGCGTGATGGCGGCGAGCAGTTCGACCCGCCGAGGCCAATCGCGCGGGTTCCGGCCATGCCAGAGACGCTGAGCGGGGGGATCCGGGCGGTGACGCTTCCGGCGTTGGCGGTCGCCCCCGATACGGGCGATCGTTTCGTCGCCTGGAGCGACCCGCGCGACGGGACGTCAGATATCTGGCTGACCCGATCGACCGACGACGGAGTCACCTTTAGCGAGCCCGTTCGGGTCAACGACGTGGCGGCCAACGATCAGTTTCAACCGGCGCTGATCGCCGCGGCCGACGGCGTCGTCGTTGTTTCCTGGTTCGACCGCCGGGCAGATGCCGAGAACCGGCTCGCCGACGTGATGATCGCCCGCTCTGGTGACGGAGGTCAGCAGTTCGGTCCTGCCGTCCAGGCGAGTACACAACACTTCGACCCCGCCAACGCGGCGCCCCTCGATACCGGACGGCATCGCTTCTTTGGCGATTACCAGGGGCTGACACTCAGCGGGGAGGCGGTCGTTCCCGTGTGGAACGACGCTCGCTCCGGTCTTCAGCAACTCTACGCCGCGCGTCTTCCTCTGGCCGATTTGCCAGCGGGCACGGGGACGACCGGGACGACATCGATCGAAGAGGAACTTACGGCAGAACCGTAAGAGCGCCTTCCCGAGCCCCCACCCCGAAATGGCGGAGGTCAAGCGTCAGGACCCGACCACCGTTTCGCTCGGCGCAGGCAATCACCGCGGCGTCGACAAGACCCAGGGGAAGATCAGCATAGCGCCCGACAAGCTCGCGGACGCGGGGCAGATCCTCTTCACCGCAGTCCAGGCTGATCGATCCTTGCTCGAGATCCGCCAGCAGCGCGTCGAGCGCACCACGATGCCGGCTGCTCTCGACGAAGTGCGCCACCTCGCCCAGCGTGGCTGCCGGCAGGAGGTAGGGGGATCGCTCCGACCGCAGGGCGGCACTGACACGGCGATGATCGGGATCGCGTCGAGCGAACATGGCGATGACCGCCGATGTATCGAGGGTGATCACCCAGTCGCGCCTGACTCCGCTCGCTCATCCTCGTCTGGATGCCAGTTGGCATGGAGCCAATCGTCGATGTCGGCGGCGGGAACGTCAAAGCGATCAACGATCCCCAATGACCGGAGCGGGGGCGATTGCCGGTCACCCGCGTATTGGACTAGCGCTTCCCGCATCAGGGCAGCCTGACTCCGCCCGAGACGGCGGGCGAGGTCCCGGTACGAGCGGTGAAGATCAGCTGGCAAGTAGAGGGTTGTCTTTTCCATCTGCTGAATGTACCACCTACCACATATGGCTGAAGGAGATGACCGCTAGGCTGGTGCGACGCGGGCAAGCGGTTGCCCGAACTCAACGAAGACGCCGTCCTCGATCAGGAAGGCCTTCAGCACGCCATCATGCGGGGTCACGACCTCGTGATACGTCTTCATCACCTCAAGCACACCGATCGTCTGCCCCGACGTGACTGTCTGACCGACCTCGGCGAACGGTGGCTGGTCTGGCGCCGGGCGGCGATAAAAGACGCCGAGCAGTGGCGCGGTAACCAGATCCGATGGGGCTTTGCCTGGTTGCTCCCGACGGACGGCATCGCCCGAGGCCGGCGGGACCCGGCTCGGAAGATCATCGCGGCTCAGCTCGAGCTTGAACGTAGCTCCACGGTCATCTACCTCAAGCCGCAGACTGCTCACACCGGCGTCCCGGACCGTCATCACCAGGCGGGCGACCGCGTCCGCGCTCCAGGCATCCCAGGCGTTGCTCACCATTGCTCCTCGATCCCTCCCGGTGACGCCGTGCCACACGCCGGGCCCGGTCCGCTCGACGACGGCATCAGCGCCAAGGGTGCCACCATAGGCGAGTGTTTCTGCGCGTGCCTCGGCTGGCTCGATGGCGACGAAGCAAACCGGATCGCCCGGTCGCCGCTGGCCCAGGGCATCGAGATCGGCGCCGATCACCGTCGCGATCTTGGGATACCCACCCACGGTCTGCCGGGCGGCGAGGAGCACGATCGGGTGGCCATCGCCCGGAACCTGGATCGCACCGTGCGCGATCCCCTCCGAGATCAGGTCGGCACCGCTGGCATGGCTGATCGTCGCTCCGGTCAGACGCATCCCCATCCGGTCGGAGACGGGCGAGACGGCAAAGGTGCCGCCGAGCAGCGTCGCGATGCCCTCATCGGTGAATCGGTCCCCCTGGGGACCGAGTACCACCCGTGATGGCGAGGAGGGATCGGATACTGGCAGGGGCACCGCGAGGTGGCGACGCAACACGGCATCGCGCGTCAGGGCGGGTTCGCCAAGCGGCAACGTGTCGCCCGGTCGCAGCGCCCGACCCTCCCAGCCACCGAATCCGCCGAAGAGATCCGTGGCGCGGCTACCCATCACCGGCTCGACGGCGATGCCACCAGCGATGCAGACATAGGCACGGGCACCGATCGCCTCGCTCCTGGGGATGAAGACGAGCTCGTCGCCCCCGTCGAGGGCGACCGGTGCCCATCGCGGTACGGCCTCACCGGCGACGGTGGCACCGAGGTCGGCGCCGGTGATCGCGATGATGGTCGGTCCCGAAAAGCGGAGTCGCGGCCCGATCAAGGTCACTTCCAGGGCGGCGGTTTCCGGGGCATTGCCGGCCAGCCTGTTGCCGAGGATCAGGGCGCGGCGGTCGATCGCCCCACCGGGTGAAACGCCGAAGCGCATCAGTCCCGGTCGCCCCAGGTCCTGCACTGTCGTCAAGACCCCCGCCTCGACCAGGGTGATCGAACGCGCGGTGGTCATGCGTTGGTCGTCCTTCCGCCACTCCTGCCTTCGGGTGAGCGCATCATGTCGTTGAACGGTCCCTGGTCCCGCCGCCAGACTGGCTCTGCTCTTCCTCCTCGATCGCCCTGTATTCCTCCTCGTCGATCGCTCGGAACCGCACGTGGTCGCCCGGCCGGAGCAGAAACGGCTGGTCGCGGTTGAGATCGAACAGGCGGCGCGGAGTGTGGGCGATCAAGCGCCAGCCGCCGGGTGTGGCGAGCGGGTAGACACCTGTCTGGGCACCGCCAATGCCAACCGTGCCGGGCGGAATGCGGGTCCGGGGATTGCTGATCCGGGGGGTGGCGAGCTCCGGTGGCAACCCTGCCAGAAAGGCGAACCCCGGGGCGAACCCCATGCAGGCCACCACATAGTCGGCCCCGGTATGCCGGGCGATCACCTCGGCGACGCTCAGCCCCGTATGGGCCGCGACATCTTCCAGGTCTGGTCCGCCGGAACCGCTATAGCGAGCCGGGATCTCGACCACGCGAGGCGGCACCGTGAGGTCCACGGACGGCGATGTCGCCAGAAGGCGAATGGTGACCGAAAGCTCGTCCGGATCGACGAGCAGCGGGTCGAAGGAGATGAGCAGCGTAGTGTAGGACGGAACGAGGTCGATGATACCCGGCACCGCCGCGTCGTCGAGCGCCGCGGTCAGGGCCATCACCCGAGCGGTAACCTCCGGATCGATCGACTCCCCGATCTCGACCAGCACAGCCGACTCCGCGAGTGGTCGAATCGTGAGCATCGATGCCAGATCAGTCATCGGGCCGCGACTCAGAGGGAGCTGACAGGACCGCGCGGATGTGCCCACTGGTGCGGCGTCCGATGGCGCCCGACGGGCCGTCCTGGTGATTGTGGGGGGACAGCGTGCTCATGATGGGCTGGTTGCGCCGGTCCCCGGCACCAGGACCGCCTTCATCACTCGCCCTGTCTCGACGTCGCCCAGCGCCCGGTTTGCCTCCGTCAGCGGATAGGGGGAGATCATCCGGGCCAGGTCGAACCTCGCCGCAAGGTGCGGCAGCGATTGGACATAGCCGGCATAGTGCGCTTCCGCGAAGGCCCAGGACCCGTGGATCGTGAGCTGCTTGCGGGTGATGACGTGGGGATTCATCATTGTCGGACCGCGGTCGGTGTACTGTCCCATGACGAGATACCTGGCGCCGCGGCGCGCCATCTCAAACCCTTCCGGCACCGCCGATGGCACCCCGGCGCATTCCAGCACCACATCGGCACCGCGGCCACCTGGCGTCTCGACGAGCACCCGCGCGATGCGCTCGGCTGGCTCGGCGACCTCGAACAGATCGATATGCACATCGCCGACCCCGATTGCTTTGGCCAGGGCCAGCCGGTTCCCCGGCCCACCGACGACGATCACTTTGGCCGCACCGGCGAGATGGGCGTACATCGCCGCCGCCATGCCGACCGGTCCGCTTCCCTGGACGACCACCGTCTCCCCAACGCCGATCCTGGTGATGTCGAGCACTCCATGGACCGCGGTCGGTCCGGCGCACCCCAGCGCGATCGCGGCCTCCGGGGTGATGCCATCCGGCAGCTTGAAAATCGCCGAGCCAGGCTGGAGATAGACGTAGTCCGCCCAGCCCCCTGACAGGTGGGGCCAGGCGTCGAACGGCTGGTTGACGCCGTAGACCTTGCGGTCGGCACAGAGCGTCCGCTCCTGCTCGACCACACACCAGTAGCACTGGCCGCACGGGATGTTCGAGGCCCAGACAATCGGATCGCCGATCTTGAGCGGAGTGCCGAGGAAATCGGTCTCGACGCCGGAACCAAGCTTCCAGACCTGACCCACCGCCTCATGCCCAAGGATCAGCGGTGTCGGGATCGGCAGGTTCCCATGGGACAGGTGGACATCGGTGCCGCAGACCCCCGCATAGGTGACCGCGGCCACGATCGCTCCGGCTTCTGGCTCCGGGACGAGGGCCTCCTCGATCGTCAGTGGTTCGTTGAATGCGTGCAGCACCAGCCCGCGGCTCGTCGTCACAGTCGACCCTTTCCCACCCGTCGCGAATCGTCCTTGGTGTCGCCACGCTGGTCGGTCAGCGGAACGTTGACCGGAACGGCCTGCCGCCCATTGACGACGCGTCGTGGGGCGGGATGCATGGAGATCAGCGCTGTGGCGGCCGGTAGCCCGCGGCCTCGGCATCCTCCGCGGTGGCAAAGCAATACTCGGGGATCGTTCGCGCGTACGAGGCTCGTCCCGGTTCGTGATAGATCATCGAACTGGCATTGCCCTTGATTGGGTGGCTTTCCGGGCAATCGGTTGTCCCGTCGCCGGGAAGGGCATTGGCGAGTGCCCCACTATCGCCCGTAGTAGCCGGCGGTTGAACCGATGATCTCCCCCCTGGTGCGACCGAGCCGCCCTCGGCGGTCACCGCGGTCGAGCTGCTCACCGGTGCGCCGCCTTCAGTCGCCGGCGCGGTCGAGCCACTGACTGACGCGCCGCTCTCGGCACGGGCGCTTGAGCCGCTGTCGGTCGTCGCGGTGGGCGTCTCGACCGCTGATGCTCGACCCACCGCCGGGAGCGAATCATCATCCGCTTCCTCGGCGATCGGCGTGCCCAATGGGGATGGCAGCACCAATGCTTCTGGCTCGGTGGTCGCTTGACTGGCGGCACCGTCAGAACCGGTGGGCGACGATGATGGGGACGTCACCCGTCCGGGCCGCCCGGCGCCCGCGGGTGAGACTGCGCTGGCGCGCTGGCGCGCTGGCGCGAGCGCCACTCATTCCAGACCACAATCGCCACGAGCGCCAGCGCCACCACGTTGAGAAACCGTCGAAGTTGCCGCACCATGGTCGCTCTCTCCCCCTGTCATCACCGGCCCGCCGGCGCATTCTACCGCGCTGCCCTGCCTGGCACGATCTGCACGGTCGCGACACGCGATCGTGTCAATGCCTCGTCAGGTCGCGGTCGGGACACCCGGCCCCCGCCCGTCTCCGATTTCGGCCGACGTCACAGAAGCCATTTCACCCGTCCCCTTCCAACGCTGCCTCGGTAGCGGACCATGGTATGCGCCGGCGTTCCAGACCGCGACGCCACCATTGCCACGCACTCGCTACCCCGGTAGCGTCGCATGGCATGCGCCTGCGTCAGGAGAGATCGCGTGTCCCCTGGGTTGCCAGGTCGCGTTTGCGGTGGTGATTCATGGATCGGATGTGGTCGCGGGTATGAGCGCGCATGGCATGCGCCCCTCCCGAGGACGGCAGATGGTGCGAGGACCGTGCCCGACCTGAAGGCGGTGCCCGGCCTGATGACGGCGGACGATCCGACCGATCACCTGCCGTCACTGAATAGTTGGTGAGATAGCGGCAACGGCACCGTCGTGGAAGCGAACGGGCCGAAACTGGTAGACCCAGGGGATAGGAGGGGAGCAGGGTGACTGACGGCCGAAGCGACGCACATGAAGCGACCGCGGGATGGTGGGAAACCCCACAGCGATGACGACCCGGATCCCCCCGTGCCGCGTGTCAAACGACCCGCGGCCTGAGGGGGATCGTGGTCTGTTTAGCCCGCGCTTGGCCGGACGATCCGGTGATAAAGGCCGAAGAGGATGAATGTCGGTGGCCACTGGCCAACGAAGATCGCGCCGTTCTCCTTGCCCGTCAGCTTCAGGAATGCTGAGATGCCGATCGAGACGAGCGCCGCCCAGTACCATGTCTCCTCGGGGATGTTATCGGTGACACGAAAGTACTCCTGCTGCGACTCCTTTGACTTCTTTGCTGGCTTGCTTGCCATCGTTCTGACCTCCAGGGTGATGAATCGACTCGATCCGGCTGCCAGGGCCGCCGGCGCCCGTCTGTTACGGGCGGTGCATGGGACGTGCCATAGTCGCCGGTTGTTCGTGACGTCCGTCACACTCGACGGCGCAGCCCGACCACGCTTCCGGACATCTTCGGGACCCGGCCCATGGTAGAATCGTCCCCGTTATGGCAACCCTTCTCGCAGCTCCGACGCATGTCGCCGAAGAGACCGCCGCGGGCCGCGGTGGGCAGCCAATCGCGCTTCGCGCGAGCCGGCCACGAGGGTTCACCGATCTCACACTCGCCGAGGCCGAGGCGGAGTTGACCGCGCTGGGGCAGCCAGCCTACCGGGCCCGACAGCTCTATGAGTGGGTCTACCGGCACCTGGCGACGAGCTACGAGGCGATGACACCGCTCCCGCGCTCGCTATTGGCGGAGCTCGGCGCCCGGCTGCCGCTCTCGACGATGCGGTCGCTCCGCGAGCTTGACGCTGATGAGGGCGACACGGTCAAGACGCTCTACCAGACGGCGGACGGACAGCTGGTCGAGACGGTGCTCATGTTCTACCCCGACCGGACAACCGTCTGCGTCTCGTGTCAGGTTGGCTGCGCGGTCGGCTGCGCCTTCTGCGCCACGGGTCTCGGCGGTCTGACCCGCAACCTCACCGCTGGCGAGATGGTGACCCAGGTGATCGACGCGGCGCGGCGAGCCCGTGCTGCCGGACGGTCATTGACCAACATCGTGATGATGGGGATGGGCGAGCCGCTGCAGAACTATGCCGCGACCATGAAGATGGTCGAGATTCTCCACGACCCACGGGGTCTCAACTTCGGGGCCCGCCGGATCACCATCTCTACGTCGGGGGTCGTGCCGCGAATCGATGCCCTTGCGAGCGAGCCGTATCAGGTCAACCTGGCGGTCTCTCTCCACGCACCGAACGATGCGCTCCGGGAGCGATTGGTGCCGCTCAACGCCCGCTACCCGGTGGCGACCCTGCTCGACGCCTGCCGCCGCTACATCGCGACGACGGGTCGGCGCGTCTCCTTCGAGTATGCCCTGATGCGTGGGATCAATGACAGCGACGACATCGCCCGCGATCTGGCGCGGCTCCTCGCCGGGATGCTCTGCCATGTCAACATCATCCCGCTGAACCCAGTCGATCTCCTTCCCTACGAGCGTCCCGACCCCGCGGGGGTCGAGCGGTTCGCCGCGCTCGTCCGCGCCGGGGGCATCCCGACGACGGTGCGCTACTCCCGTGGCGTCGAGATCGCCGCCGCCTGCGGTCAGCTCCGCGCCCAGGAGCAGGCAACGACCGGCGTCGCACCATAAGGTTCCGACGCTCCGCATCAGCGGGGGCTGCCAGGTCGTGCTCCCGCCCATGGACGATGATGGGCTGCCTGCCCACGCAGTCGCTCAGACGGTGACTGCCGTCCCATGGATCGTGGCCAGTGGCGATTGACCCGATCGCGCCGCTGGCGACATATGTGTTTCGACGTAGTCGCGCAGCCGCGCCGTCGCTTCGCGGGAGAAGGAAAGATCGGGGTCTGGATCATCGAGGATGGGATTGGGGGTGCCCGGCACCTCCTTGAAGACGTGATTGACGCCCGGCAGCTCGGCCAGGGTCACATCCAGCGCGCCGCCCTTCCGAAAGCCGTCCAGGATCGCCTCGGCAGCGCCCGCGCTCACCTGCTGATCTTTCGACCCGTGGAGGATCAGGACTGGCAGCTCGGGCGGCAAGGCCGCCGCGAGTTGTCGCGGGTCGTACCGCGCCACCTCGGCGAGGAATCACTCGTTTGACGGGTTGAAGATCTGCTTGAGCGCCGGCGCCTCGATTGTCGCCAGGAGGTGCCCGGTCTCCGTCAGTGATCTGATGATCCGATCGATCTCGCCGGTGACCGCGGTGACTTGCTCGCGGGTCACCTGCCCAGCATCAAGCGCCTGGGTGTCTTGATCGGTGATCTGCCGCCGAATCGTTTCGAGCTAGGGCAGACCCAATGGAGCGGCGAGCACCAGCGCGCGGTTCGACGCTGTCCTCGATCGCCATGCCGGCGGCCACCAGGGCGATCAGCGTTCCCTTGCTATGGCCAAGGACCATCACCCGCATCGGGTCAATCTCCGGCCGCGAGCGGAGATAGGCATAGGCGGCGCGAGCCTCGTCGATGTCGGTGGTGAATCCAACCTGAGCCGGGTCGCGGAAGCTGGCCATTTCTGTCCTCCCGGTCCCAAGCTTGTCATAGCGCAGCGATGCTACCCCGTCACCAGCCAGCGCGCGGGCGAAATGGAGGTTGGTATTGATCGGCCCCGGGAGGAGGGGGGTATTGCCATCGCGGTCCACCGGTCCGTTGCCGGGAGCTTCTGTCCCGGGGGCGGCTCGAGGCAGCAGGAGCGACCCGTCGATCGCATCGGCGCCACTGTGAAAGGTGACAGCCTCTTCCGTGTCCGCCGCGGATGATGTGCCCGTGTCGTTGACCGTCGTGGCGCGTGCGGGCGATGCGACCGTCATCGTTCCCCATTCAGGGATCACCAGGACCAGCATGACCGCGAGCACAATGCCCCGTCGACGTGGCCACCGACGATCCTTCCATTGCCACATCGAACTCTCCTCCATCGCTGCTGCCGCGCTCCTACCGCTCCTCAGCCGGCATAGTGCCGATGGGCGAGCGACGATCGGGGTCATGTCTCCACTCCAGATAGGAATAGACCACCATGGTCACGACCCCCGTGACCGAAAGCAGGATTGGGACGAGATGGGCGACATCCGACCCCGCGAACCCTGAGATCACGAAGGTCGTTCCCACCAGCACGAAGAGCCACCCACCCAACCGGTGGGTCCGCGTCCACGACCGCTTGCTGGAGAGGGTCCATGGGGTGCGGAGGCCGACGAACCAGTTCGGCCGGATCTTGCCCATGACGCTTCCCAAAACGATGAGCAAGCAGCCGGTGAGCACCGGCACGACGAGGGAGATCCGTGGCTCGCGGCCAAGCGCCACCGCGACGACCAGGCTGTGGATCCCGGCCAACATCGCCACCATCGCGATCCGGATCACGGTGGAGGCGGCGCCATAGCTCGCATAGTTGGCGCGTCCAGGATCGAGACGGGGAAGAAACGCCCGCAGCAGAGCCAAACCGAGCGCGATCAACGGCAATCCGAGCAGCCCTTCCCACTTGCCGCCATACCGGTCGGCATCGCCCGCCAGATTCCAGTGGACGGCCAGGCGGTTTGGCACATGAGACCAGGCGGCAGCCGAGAGCCCACACATGGCCCCGAGCAGCAGTCCCTGTATCACGGGGGCGGGTCGGATCAGCTGCATGCCGGTTGCCCCTTTCGCCGCGGGGCGAGACGCGCCCCCACCGTCATTAGATCGAAGGTGGCCGCGATGATCTCCTCGTGAACGCCAACGTTGAGGCTATAGACGATGATCGTCCCCTGACGCTCGCTCACGACAAGCCCTGCCTCCCGGAGCACCTTCAGGTGGCCAGAGAGGGTCGACCGGGCCAGGGGAAAGCGATCGGCCAGCTGACCGGCGGTCAGATCGCCGGCGCGCAGCAGCCGCAGAATCTCGCGTCGGGTTGGGTCACTCAGTGCCCGAAAAATCTCGTCCACAACTGGTTCGCCGTCTCCGTATTTCGTTGATCACCGAAATACCAGCAGGCGTTTTCGAGTGGTGCAAGCGACGAGGAGGGGTGTCGGTCGCGGCAGGAGAGCGGCATGCCGCAACCGCTTCCAGGGCGGTGGAACAAACGTGACGACACTGGGAACCGTGAGAAGGAGAAAGGGTCTCTCAGGGCGACGATGCTCCGGTAACACTCGTCCCGATGTCAGGCGATCACGGAATGCAATGCGTCGAGCAGCTCGGTTGAGGAGACGTGGTCGCCGACGTGACGGGCGGGCTTCGCGAAGCGCAGGATTCCATCCCGGTCGATGATGAACGCGCCGGGAAGTTGCCAGACATCGCCCGCCACACGCCCCGGGCGCGCGCCCCGCAGCAGCCCTCGCAGGTGGGCGAGTAGCACCGCCGGTCCGAGCACCTGCCGGGGAGTCCCCTTCGCGAGCCCAAAAGCGCGATAGGCGGCCAGGGTCGGGTCGGCGAGAACTGGGAAGGGCAGATCGAGGTCCCGGACAAATGTGGTGGTTTCGGCGGGTGTCGCCGGACCGATCGCCACGAGACTGGCGCCAGCATCAACGAAGTGGTGCTCGTCGCGACGCAACTGCGCCACCTGCTCGCGGCAGGGAAGTCAGCCAAGCTGCCGGAGGAAAACCAGGACCAGGCATCTCGGCGCCGCGGACCAGAGATCGCGGATCGACACCGGTCGACCGGCGGGGTCAAGCGGCGTCACTTGCGGTGCCGGGCCGCCGATCGATCGCGATGTCTGACGGGTGCTGATGGCCATCCTGGAGCGCTCCTCGATGCGGACGATAACGGCGATCCAGTTGACCCTAGCACCGGGATGATGAACCGCGCGAGATGGAAGCTACGATGCTGGTCACGAGCTTGGAACGGGCCTGCTCGTCACCGGGCCACGGCGGCGCGTCGATGGCGTCAGGATGAGGTCACGATGCGGCCGGGCGCCAGGGCGCGCCGAGAATTGGGGTGTGTTGGCGAGCTGTCGCGATGTCGCGCTCCACGGTAGTGACCGCGTTGCCTCACGTGCCCGGGTTGACCGACAGCTTCTGGTGAAGGGGGTCGCGACATCGCCGAGCGGCTGTTCCGGGCTCGGACGGTCCTCCCGATGCTCAGCCGCGGTGGACCACCCGAACGAGACGGCGTCCAACGCCCCGGACGGCGCGGCCGGACCAGCGCAGACTCCTGGAGGCGACCCAGCGCAGCATGGCCCGGCAGGCGGCGAGATCGTCGTCGATCGACGTGTCGGTCAGACCGGCGGCGGCCAGGCGCTCGGCGGCGACTACGGGGGGGCAGACCCGGATCGCCTGCCGCAGCGCCAGCAGCAGCACGAGCACATCGTCGAGCTGACCCGCCACCGGGATAATCCCTGGCACCAGGTCGATCGGCGACACCGCGTAGGCGCCGCCAAGCCCCACGGCCACCTTGGCGCCGCGCGGGACCCGGGCATCGAGCTCAAGACCGATCGCGAGCTGGAGGTAACGCGGCAGGCGCTTGGCGACCTGCCAGAACCGCTCCAGCACCGGGTCGATCCGGCCGACGGCCTCCCCGAGTGGGTCGGCCTCCGGTGACGCCGTCGGCGTGGATCGGGCATCATCCGACGCCCGGGTCGGCTCATTCATCGATCGCTCCAGAGATGAGACGGAACATGAGGGCGGCGTGGTCGCCTGCCGGCTTCGCGACGCCCGGGCGACACCTGAGCGATGTCCTTCATGTGCCGTCCGGGCATGTAGTCCGGGCGTCGTTTGCCCATGAGGCCATCACGAAGCTCCGGCAACCGCCATGGTAGCCTGGGAGAGCGTTGACGTCTCGCGACGGTACGCCATCCCTCCGACAGGAGCGCATCAGCATGACCACGACCAGACGCTTCGCCCGAGCCAGGACCGCGCTGGCCTCGGCCTTTGTCCTTTCGCTCACGATCGCGGGTGGCCTCGTGACGGCCGCTCGGCCGGATGCCGCGCTCGCCCAGGAGGCCTCGCCGGTGGCAAACCTCATGGACGACGGCGCCCGGCTTTTTGCCCTTCCTGGTGACGCGGTCTACCCCGAGGGCGTGGCCTATCAACCGGAGACCGGTGCCTTCTTCGCCGGCAGCGCGGCGGACGGCACGATCTTCCGTGGCGATGTCGCCAGTGGGACGGTCGAGGTCTTTTCCCCGGCCGGAGCGGATGGCCGCACCTCCGCGGTTGGCATGAAGGTCGATCTCGATGGTCGTCTCTTCGTCGCCGGGGGATCGAGCGGCGGGGTCTGGGTCTATGACACCGCGACCGGTGCGCTGCTGACGCAGGCCAGCAATGGCCTCGAACCGAACACCTTCCTGAACGACATCGCCCTGACCGAGGATGGCGATGCCTATGTCACCGACTCGTTCTTCCCGATCCTCTTCCGCCTGGCGGCGACCGCCCTCCCGGGCGACACGCTTTCAGCCACGCCCGGTGCGGCTGGCACGCCGGCGACCCCCACGCAGCTGGAAGCGGCGATCGATCTCTCCGGCTCGGTCGTCCCGTTCAACGAGGGATTTAACCTCAACGGGATCGTCGCCGCGCCGGGTGGTCAGGTGCTGCTCGTGGTCCATAGCAGCACCGGCGGGCTCTACCGGGTCGATCTTGGGAGCCAGGAAGTGACGCAGGTCGACCTTGGCGATGCGACGCTCGCCAACGGCGACGGGATGGCGCTCCAGGACGGCACTCTCTATGTGGTGCGGAATGCCGACGGGGTGATCGTGCCGGTGACGATGGCGGACGATTTCACCAGCGGCGACGCCGGTGAGGGGTTCAGCCACCCGGGGCTGGCCTTCCCGACGACGATCGCGCCGTACGATGGCTGCCTGCTGGTCGTCAACTCGCAGTTCAACGCGCGAGAAGGGGGCGAGCCCGTGCTCCCGTTCACCGTCGCCGGTATCCCGATCCCCCTGTCGATCCTTCCGGAAGGGACGCCCGCGACCGGGGCCTCGGCCACGACCGGCGGCTGCTAACCCGGTTGCCCAACCTCGACCGAACCGAGCAGGGGAAGGAGGCCGTTGACAGGGTCTGTCTCCTCTGCTACGGTCTCGGTACGGTTCCTCGTGGACCGGAAGTGAAGAATGAAGCGACGATGAGGACGAGTAGCTGGCAGGAACGGGTCAGAGAACCGCGGTCGCTGCAAAGCGGGACCGGAAACGCCAGCGAAAAAGACCTCGGAGCTCCGTCCCAAACGGCCGCAGTTCGCGCGGCTGAGTAGGCGACGGCGGATGGCTCATTCGAGCCAATCGGCCCCCGTTAACGGGCCGCCGCATCATGTGACTCCGGTTGCATCGTGCGGGTGAGACCGCCGCCCTTTTGGGCGCGGTGAAGTGGGGTGGTACCACGGGCAGGCATCGCTCGTCCCCGACCGGGGATCGGCGGTGTTTTTTGTGCCCGTCACGCTCCCCGGGTTGCGGTGTCGCCGCTGGCCGGATCGTCCGGCCAACCCGTCGAGGGAGGTACCCCGTGCTCGATCGTTCCTCCGCACCCGCGCTCCAGATTGGCCGTCCCTGGTCCCGATCCGCGACACGCCTCGCGGCCGACGCATCGCGCCGGCCTGGTCAGCGACCCCGCTCCAAACGCTAGGCGTCCCGGCCCGCCCACGGCGCGGCCCGGCGACGCCGTTCCCTGCCCTTCATCCAGAACCTCCGTCTCCCACCCTTCGCCGCGCGCGGGGGCGACCTGAACCACGGCGGTTCCCGCATGACCGGCGCCGATCGCTTCGGTCCTCCTTGCGCGTGCGGTCCTGGCTAGCGGCCGCGCCGCTCGCCAGGCTCCGCTCAACCTTTGCCCGTTGTCTATCGGCCATAACGATGTGCCGAATTCCCACCACTCAATCTGGTGCATCGACCAGAGAAGGAGCTCCGCCATGTCAACTGGAACCACGATCTCCGATCGCCTTACCGGCAGCTTCACCGCCCTGATCACACCGTTTCGTCAGGGTCGCGTCGATGAGGCCGCCTTGCGCGGTCTCGTCGACCATCAGCTCGATCACGGCACGGCAGGGCTGGTGCCGTGCGGCACCACCGGCGAAGCGGCGACGATGCGAGACGCCGAGCAGGACCGTGTCATCGCCACCGTGGTCGAGCAGGCTGCCGGTCGCGTCCCGGTCATCGCCGGGACGGGTGGCAACGATACCCGTCATGCGATCGAGCGAACCCGGCGCGCTCGCGCCCTTGGCGCCGATGCCGCGCTGGTGGTCGCCCCCTACTACACCAAGCCGACCCAGGATGGCTTGATCGCGCACTTCACCGCGATCGCCGCCGCGGTCGATCTGCCGGTCGTGCTCTACAACGTTCCCGGCCGGACGGGCGTCAATATCGCCCCGGAGACGGTGGCACGGCTGGCAACCGTGCCGGGGATCGTCGGCATCAAGGAGGCGAGTGGGGTCGTCGACCAGGCGAGTCAGATCGTCCGCGAGACACCGTCGTCATTCGCGGTCCTCTCCGGCGACGATTCGCTGACGTTGCCGATCGTCAGTGTTGGTGGCCGGGGTGTCATCTCGGTCGTCGCCAATCTGGTCCCCGGCGCGATGGCGCGACTGGTTACGGCGTCGCTCGCGGGCGACCTGACCGAGGCGCGCGCCTGGCACCATGACCTGTTCGATCTCTGCCGGGCGATGTTCCTCGACAACAACCCGATCGCCGTCAAGACGGCGGCGGGGCTGCTCGGGCTCTGCTCGCCGGAGCTGCGTCTCCCGCTGACCCCGATCAGTGAGGCGAACCTGCGTCGTCTGGAAGCTGCACTGGCGGCCTGTCCTCATGTGCGGCCGCTCGCCGCGGCTGCCTGAGGGGTCCAGGGCGCGACCACCCCGGACGCTGGACGGCCGGTGCTCTGCTGAGCAGAGGTGGCTGGCCTGCCAGCGTCCGCGGGCGCACCGGGAGGAGAAGGACGATGCTGCGAATCGCCGTCGCGGGAGCCTTGGGACGGATGGGGCGGGCGGTGGCCGCGGCCGCGGCTGACGCGCCCGGTATGACGGTGGTGGCGGGCATCGTTCGAGCGGGGTCGCCCGCGGTCGGGAGTCGCTGGGACGCCGCCCCGGCGGCGCGGCTCGTCAGCGACCCCGCATCCGCGTTGCCCGACATCGATGTCCTGGTCGATTTCACGGCGCCCGGCGCCGTGGCGGGGCTGGCGGCGGCATGTGTCGCCGATGGTCGACCGCTGGTCTGCGGCACGACCGGGCTCTCCGGGGAGGAGCTGGCGGCGCTGGAGACCGCGGCGGCGGCGATCCCGGTCTTCTACGCCCGGAATATGAGCCTCGGTGTCCATTCGCTGGTCGAGTTGCTGCCGGCGCTGGCCCTGGCGCTCCGGGGCTACGACGTGGAGATTATCGAGACGCACCATCGCCACAAGACGGACGCGCCGTCCGGGACGGCGCTGGTGCTGGCCGAGGCGATCGCGACGGCACGCGGCGTGGTGCTGGATGGGCACATGACCCATGGCCGGTCAGGCATCGCGCCCCGCCAACCGGGGGAGATCGGCATCCATTCGGTGCGCGCCGGAAGCATTCCCGGCGAGCACACGATCCTCTTTGCCAATGAGGGAGAGGAGATCCGGATCGTTCACCGCGCCGCCGGTCGCCAGACCTTCGCGCTCGGCGCGCTCGATGCCGCCCGCTTCGTCGCCAACCGTGCGCCGGGCTGGTATGGGATGGCCGATCTGGCCCGGTCCCTGGAGTGCGACGGCCCGGACGGCTCGATGTCTCAGCAGGAGGCGCCAGGAGCGTAAAAGGTTGGAAAGGCAGCAGATCGTCGCGGTCAGCCGGCTCACGCTGGCGGCAAGACGATGGCACAACGACCGGGCGTTCCTGCCGTCGTCAGCTGGCTTGCTCAGCTTCCTTCCTCCTCGTGCATCCATCGCCAGCCGCTCGCGCAACGAATTGGCGAGGTGGTTGGGCGCGCTGACCAGACGCCTGCCTACGCCGTGGCGCGGAATGCTGCTACCATCCCCGTGCTTCGGAGTCAACGATGGCCGTGGTGGGCGGTCTGGCGGCGTGACGCGGGGATGCAGGGGGTGAACATGACGAAGCGGAGCTATGGGCCAGCGGCGGTCCGGCGAATGATCCTGGCGTTGCTCTTCCTGGTGCCGATCATGGTCGCCATTCAGGGGATCGTCCCGGCGGCGCGCGCTCAGGACAAGGTCGTGGTGACGATCGTCACCGATACTGCTGGTCTCGGCGACCAGAACTTCAACGATCTGGCCAAGCGTGGCCTCGACAAGGCAGCGGCCGAGCTCGGGGTCGATCCCAAGGTGATCGAGAGCCGTGATGCGGCGCAGTACGTGCCGAATCTGACGGCGGCCGCCGAGCAGAGCGATCTCACCATCGGTGTTGGCTTCCTCCTCACCGACGCCATCACCGAGGTTGCGAAGCAGTATCCCGATAAAAAGTTTCTGCTGATCGACTCGGTCGCCGAGGCGGACAACGTCGCCTCAATCGTCTTCCGCGAGAACGAGGGCGCCTTCCTGGCCGGCGTGGTGGCCGGCTTGACGACCAAGACCAATAAGGTCGGCGTGATTGCCGGGCAGAAGATTCCACCGGTTGTGCGCTACGTCGTCGGGTTCGAGGCGGGCGCCAAGTCGGTCAATCCGGAGGTCGAGGTGATCGTCGCCTACGCTGATACCTTCAGCGATCCGACCCTCGGCAAGGAATTGACACTGGCCCAGTTCAACCAGGGAGCCGATATCGCGTTCCCGGTTGCCGGGAAGACCGGCGTCGGCACCTTCGACGCCGCCAAGGAAAAGGGCGCTGGCTTCTACGTCATCGCCGCTGATACCGACCAGAGCCAGCTCGGCGCCGACCAGCAGCTCGCCGTCTCGACCAAGGGAGTTGATACCGCCGTCTACCGGGTCAGCGAGCAGGTCGTCAACGAGCAATTTGCCGGTGGAATCCAGTCGCTGGGGATCAAGGAAGGCGGCATCGGCCTCTCCACCCCGGGCGATAAGGTCGCGCCGGAGGCGCTGGCCATCGCCAGGCAATACGAGGCGGCGATCATCGACGGCCGGCTGACGCCGCCCGCCGACGAGGCAGAGCTGGCCGCCTTCACGCCGGTCGCGCCGGACGCCCTCGGCACCCCGGCTGCCGGGACACCGGTCGCCACGCCCGCGTCGTAGCAACGATGTATGGGGCTGAACGGAGCGCCAGATAAGGCGTTCTGTTCAGCCCCGTCGCGCATCTCTTCCCCTTAGCTGGCCTGCTACACTCGTGGCACGCTCCTCGCCTGTCCCTCGGCCCCCCTGGGTCGCCAACGCGTCGTCCGGAGGATGAGGTTTGGACCACGGGCAGCGCGCCGACCTCGCGGTTGAGATGCGGGGGATCGTCAAGCGGTTCCCTGGCGTCGTCGCCAACGACGGCATCGACCTGATCGTCGAGCGGGGGGAGATTCACGCCCTCCTCGGTGAGAATGGCGCCGGCAAATCGACCCTGATGAACGTCCTGTTCGGCATCTACCGGCCGGACGAGGGGGAGATTCGGGTCGAAGGCAAACGGGCCCAGTTCCACGGTCCCCGTGACGCCGTCGGTGCCGGACTCGGCATGGTCCATCAGCATTTCATGCTGATCCCTCGTTTCACCGTGGCTGAGAATGTGATCCTGGGCGCCGAAGGCGAGAGGGGGCTCCGTCTCGACCGGCGGGCCGCCTCGCGCCGCGTCGGCGAGCTGGCCGAAGCCTATGGGCTGCGGGTCGATCCTGACGCCCGGCTCGGGGACCTCCCGGTCGGCATGCAGCAGCGGGTCGAGATCCTGCGGGCGCTCCACCAGGGGAGCCGGACATTGATCCTCGACGAGCCGACGGCGCTGCTGACGCCCCAGGAGGTGGATGAGCTGTATGGCATTCTTCAGCGCCTCCGCGAAGGGGGCGGGACGATCATCTTCATCACTCACAAGCTGCGCGAGGTCGCGGCGATCAGCGACCGCGTGACGGTGATCCGGCGGGGTCAGACGGTCGGCACCCGCCCAACGACCCAGACCACCGCCGCCGAGCTGGCGGAGCTGATGGTCGGTCGCGAGGTCGTTCTGCGAGTCGATCGCCCACCAGCGACGCCGGGGGAGCCGATCCTGACGGCGGAGGGGATCACCTGCACCGGAACCCGGGGGGAGGCGGCCCTGCGCGGGGTCGACCTCACGGTCCGGCGCGGCGAGATCGTCGGCATCTGCGGTGTCGAGGGGAATGGCCAGACCGAGCTGGTCGAGGTGCTGTCCGGTCTGCGAAAACCGGATGCCGGTCGGGTGCAGCTCAATGGGCACGACGTCACCGGTGCCGACCCGACCGTCCTGCGGCGGGCAGGTGTCTCCTATATCCCGGAGGATCGCCACGGTCGCGGTCTGGTGCTCGACTTCTCCCTCTCGGAGAACGTGCTGCTCGGCAACGTCGACGACGAGCCGTTCAGTCACGGCGGCCGGATCGACCGGGGAGCCACCGGATCGATCACCCGGAGGCTGATGGACCGCTTCGATGTGCGCGCACCGTCGGTCCAGACCCCGGCCCGTTCCCTCTCCGGCGGTAACCAGCAAAAGCTGATCATTGCCCGCGAGCTTCACCGGGAGCCGGATATGCTGCTCGCGATTCAGCCGACACGGGGTCTCGATGTCGGCGCGATCGAGTTCGTCCACGGCCGCCTCGTCGCGGAGCGGGACGCCGGGCGTGGGGTGCTGCTGATCTCCTTCGATCTCGACGAGGTGCTCGATCTGAGCGATCGGATCCTCGTCATCTGCGCGGGAGTGATCGTTGGCGAGTTCCTGAGTGGCCGCGTCTCGCGGACCGAGCTTGGCTTGCGAATGGGGGGCCAGGGAGGCGATGAGCAGCCGCTCGTTGCGGACTGAGCGGACGGCCGCCCCGGCGGCATGGCTCCGGGCGGCGCTGTCGACCGCGCTCTCCTCGCTTGGCGCGGTCGCCGTGGCCCTGCTGCTCGGCGCGCTGATCATCGTGGTCTCCGGGGATGATGCGGTCGCGGCCTACCGCGCGCTCTTCACCGGCGCATTCGGCGGGGTCAAACCGCTGGCCGAGACGCTGGTCGCCGCGATTCCCCTGATCTTCGGCGGTCTCGCCTTCGCCGTCGCCTACCGGGCCGGTCTCTTCAATATCGGTATCGAAGGCCAGATGGTCTTCGGCGGTCTCGTGGCGGGGATCTTCGGTGCCATCGACCTCGGCTTGCCAGCAGTCGCTCATCTGCCGATCGCCCTGGCGGCCGCCGCGCTGGCCGGGGGGCTGTGGGGGGCGCTGCCCGGTCTGATGAAGGCGCGTTTCGGCGCCCATGAGGTGATCACCACGATCATGCTCAACTACGTTGCCTTTCGGGTCAGCACCTACCTGATCGGCCGCGACGATCTGGTCAGGGTCGTCAACCCCAGTCTCCAGGCGACGGACGCCGCCCGGCCGGAAGCGCGACTCCCCCGGCTGATCGATGGCACGCGCCTCCACGCCGGTCTGATCGCCGCGCTGCTGGCGGCGGCGATCCTCTGGTACCTCCTCTTTCGTACCACCCTCGGCTACCGCCTGCGCGCCGTTGGTTTGAGCCGGGGCGCGGCGGCCTACGCCGGTTTCTCGTGGGGCCGCACGGTGGTGCTGGCGATGCTCATGAGCGGCATCCTCGGCGGGTTGGGCGGGGCGAGCGAGACGCTTGGTCTGCAAGGGCGCTACTACAATGTCAGCTCCGGCTACGGCTTTACCGCCATCGCGGTCGGGCTCGTCGGGCGCAACCACCCCGCCGGGGTGATCCTGGCGGGGCTGCTTTTTGGCGCGCTGAGCAGCGGCGCGACCCGGATGCAGAACACCGCCGGTACATCGAAAGACCTCGTCCAGGTGTTGATCGGTCTGGTGATTCTCTCGATCGCGGCCTTCTCGGCGGTGGAACGCTTGCAGAGCCGCCGCCGCGCCGCCAGCACCGCCCGCCGGGCAACCGCCGGGGATCGCGCTTCCGGGGTCGCGGTTGAGCCAGAGTTGGAAGCGGGAACACCGCCGCCAGCGATCTAGTGGTGACCCGCAAGGGTCGACAGGGATGGCAGCGGGTATGAGATAGGGTGAATCCGGTCGACCTGCCACCGACGCGGTGCCCGAACGGGCTCGCCGCAAGCTGCCGGCGGGGGATGACAATCGAGGTGCGATACCTCGTGATCTGTGCTCCGATGCAGCCCGACGGCACGGTGAGATGGCGATGAAAGGGGGTCCGCGCTGAACGATTTCTTCTCGGTCGCGCTGCTGACGGCGACGCTGCGCTCGGCGTCGCCGCTGATCTTCGCCGCCATGGGCGGCCTCATCTCGGAGCGCTCCGGTATCGTCAACCTCGCGCTGGAAGGCCTGATGCTCCTTGGCGCCTTCGCCGCCGCCGCCGGGAGCGACGCCACGGGGAACCCGTTTCTTGGTCTGCTGATCGGGGTGGCGGCGGCGACCGCGGGCGCGGCGGTCCTCGCGGTCTGGTGTATCTCGCTGCGCGCCGATCAGGTGGTGGCGGGGACGGCGATCGTGCTGCTCGGCACGGGTCTGACCGCGTTTCTCGTCCAGCGCATCTGGGGGCAGGCGGGCGGATCGCCGACGGTGGATCGATTGCCGAGCATCGGCGGCGGACTCAATGTGCTGGTGCCCGTGGCGTTCTTGCTCGTGCCAGTCGTGCATCTCGCGCTGTTTCACACCAGGGCCGGGTTGCGGGTGCTGGCCGCCGGGGAGCACCCGCGAGCCGCCGAGAGTGTCGGCATCAATGTCGCCCGCTACCGCTATGCCTGTGTGCTGACCAGCGGCATCCTCTCGGGGTTCGGCGGCGCGTACCTCTCGATCGGCGATCTCTCGCAGTTCACCACGAACATGACCGCCGGGCGCGGCTTCATCGCCCTGGCCGCGGTGATCTTTGGCAACTGGACCCCCTTTGGCGCCCTCGGCGCGGCGCTCCTCTTCGGGTTCGCCCAGGCGCTCCGCTTCCAGGTACAGGCGCTGGGTCTGCCGATCTCCCAGGATGTCATCATCGCTTTGCCCTACCTGCTCACGCTGGTGGCGGTGACGGGTCTCGTCCGCAACCCCCGGCCGCCGGCTGGGCTGGGTCAGCATCCGACGGCGGGCTAGCGCGGCGGGTCCATCCGGTGGCCGTTCGGAGGTGGGAGAACCGCGACATGGATAGCTGCTGCCCCCCTGCTGGCAGCGACTATCCCGGTCATCATGGGGCCTTCCAGGCCAACAATGGGACCATAGTCCTGTTGAGCGCGGTCTCCAATCGGCCTAGACTAGGGGGTGACGGAGGCGAAGGCTCAGGAGTTGCGCAGCGTCGGACGGCGCCTCCAGTCCTTTCCGGGCAATGGCAATGGACCTTCCCGGAAGCCTCGTTCGACCGCCGAACCGTGGAGATGCGTCACTCTGGGGCGGGCGAACCTCCGGCAAGATGAGCATGCGGAATCGCGGCGACCACGTCGCCGAAAGGACAGCCGGATGAGCGACACCAACACCATCAGTATCCTGATCGTCGAGCGCGAGCCGCTCTTTCGCCGCGGCCTCGCGGGTTGTCTCGTCGGCGATACCGAGCTCGACCTGGTAGGAAGCGCCGCTACCGCCGAAGAAGGCTACCGGCTGGCCGACGATTTGCTCCCCAATGTCGTCCTGGTCGGGACGACGCTTCCCGATGCTCCCGGTCTGGCGGCCGCGACCGAGTTGCGCCACAAGTTCCCGGCAATGGCGACCGTTGTGGTCGCCGACACGGAGACCGACGACGAGCTCTTCTCGGCCATTCGGGCCGGGGCGTCGGCCTATTGCGGCAAGGATATCCCCGAGTCGGATTTGATCGCCTTGATTAAGCGAGCCGCCACCGGCGAGTACGTGATCAATGAGCAGCTGCTCAGCAAGCCGTACGTGGCCGCGCGGGTGCTTGAACAGTTTCGCGCCGCGACCTCGAGCGACCTGGCGCCGACCAGCGCCTTCGCACCCCTCACCGACCGGGAGCTGGAGATTCTCAAGAAAGTCAGCGACGGCATGACCAATGCCGAGATTGGCTACGCTCTGGGAATCAGCGCCCAGACGGTCAAGAACCATGTGACCTCCATCCTCCGAAAACTGGCCGTCAACGACCGCACGCAGGCGGTGGTGATGGCCCTGCGCCGGGGCTGGCTCTCGATCGACGAGGATCCCAATGCGTCGGGCAATGGCGTCGGATCGATGTCCTCGCGAAGCCGCAGCGGCTGATCGTCGCCACCGCGGTCATCGCCAGGAGCGGACCCATCCACGGTGCTCCTCGCGGATAAGCGGGACCGGCCGCGACCCCATGGGCCTGAGTGGAGGAGCTGAGCGTGGACGATCAAGAGACCTCAGCGACCGATACCGCACAGATCCTCTCCGGTGCCCATGCCTACATCCAGACGCTCCCCCCACTTGAGCGGGAGATCGCGAGGATGGCGGCGGCGGGCGCTCCGTTCTGGGAGATCGCGCAACAGACCCGGATCAGCGAGGGTGCCGTCGCCCATACCGTCGATGCGGTCGTCGCTGCCGTGACGGGCCGCACCATGCACCCGGTCGAGACGGGCGGTCTCGGCGCCGACACCGACCCCGGCGTCACCGGCGGCTACGGCGGCTACGGCGATGCCGGCTTCGGCTCCCTCGACACCGGGCCAATGCCGGACAACCGCGAGCCAGAAGAAGACCCAACCTCCACATAGAAACATCGAGATACTTCCCACCTGGCAAGACTTAGCGAGCGGCCGTTCGGCACGGGCGTATGCCCTACGCCCTCGTCCGCTTTTCGGGAACTGAGCGTCCTTCTCCCGTGACAACCGGGATGCTGCCGCGTGCTCCGCGCGACAGCATTCCTGGCGTCCCTATCGACCGCATGCAGTTAGGTCGGTAGAATGCCCCGGTTCGACGCGGCCAGATCGTGATGGTCGCCGGCAGGGCAATGCGGAAGGGGTCAGCGTTCATGGTCCTCAGCAGGTATGTCGGCGCCCAGGTGCGGCGCAAGGAAGATCCACGGCTCATTACCGGCTCCTCGATGTATGTCGACGATCTCCGCCTGCCGGGGATGCTGCATATCGCGCTCGTGCGGTCGCCCTATCCTCACGCCACGATCACCGGGATCGACACCAGTGCGGCGCTGACGATGCCCGGTGTCGTCACCGTGATCACCGGCGAGGAACTCGCTGCCTTCTGCGGTCCGCTCGAAGGCGGATCGAGCGAGGGAGGCAGCGGCGAGCAGGGCGACCGTGACGAGGGGGCGGAGGAGGAGATTCCGACCCCCGCGACCTGGGCGATCGCCCGCGATCGCGTCCGATTCGTCGGCGAGGCGGTCGCGGCGGTCGTGGCGCGGTCCCGCTATCAGGCAGAAGATGCGGTCGAGGCGGTCGACGTCAGCTACGAGCCGCTGCCGAGCGTCGCCAACCCCGAGCAGGGCCAGACCGAGGGCGCCGCGCTGCTCTACGACGAGATCACCGGCAATATCGGCATGCGCTGGGATCGCGTCCATGGCGATGTCGAGGCCGCCTTTCGAGACGCGCCGGTCAGCACCCGGCAGCGGATTCGCTCTCAGCGCCTCTGCGGCGTGCCGATGGAGACGCGCGGCATTGCCGCCGCTCCCGATCCGCTGACCCAGGGGTTGACGGTCTGGACCTCGACCCAGGCGCCGCACTGGAACCGGAATGATATCGCCGGAGCGCTCGGTCTCAGCACCACCCAGGTGCGCGCGATTGCGCCGGAGGTTGGCGGCGGCTTCGGCGTCAAGATCGGCTCCTATCAGGAGGATTTCATCGTCGCGGCGCTGGCCCACAAGCTGAAGCGGCCAACGAAGTGGATCGAGACCCGCAGCGAGAACTTTCTGGCCACCCATCACGGCCGCGACCAATGGGCGGACATCGAGATTGCCGCCGAGAAGAATGGCAAGCTACGCGGTCTGCGGATCAATGTCGTCCAGGATCTCGGTGCCTACGCCAAGGGAACCGATTTGCCAGAGCTGACCGGCCGGATGGCCGCGGGCTGCTACGACATCCCGGCGCTGGAATTCCACGCGATCGGCGTCTACACCAACACGATGGCGGTCGGAGCCTACCGCGGCGCCGGGCGACCGGAGGCGGCCTTCTACATCGAGCGGGCGATGGATCTGCTCGCCGATGAGGCCGGTCTCGACCCGGCCGAGGTGCGGCGGACCAACTTCATCCCGCCCTTCGACCATTCCTACACCACGGCGGCCGGCGAGCAATACGACACCGGCGACTACGACAAGGCGCTGACGAAGGCGCTGGAGGTTTCGGGCTACACGGAGCTGCGTCGCCAGCAAGCGGAAGGACGAAAGCAGGGCCGCTATCTCGGAATCGGCCTCGCCTCCTACGTCGAGATCTGTGGCTTCGGGCCGTTCGAGAGCGCGACGGTCCGGGTTGAACCGAGTGGCGATGTCACCATTTACACTGGCATCTCTCCGCATGGGCAGGGGCAGGAGACGACCTTCTCCCAGCTCGCCGCCGACAACCTCGGCGCCGACTTCGAGCGGACCTTCGTCCATCACGGCGACACCCTCAACACCCCGCAGGGCAACGGCACGATGGGGAGCCGCGGTCTGGCGGTCGGCGGTGGCGCGCTGATGCTCTCGATCGAGAAGGTTCGCAACAAGGCGAGCCGGATCGCCGCCCATCTGCTGGAAGCGGCGGTCGAGGACATCGAGCTGGCCGACGGCCGGTACCAGGTGCGTGGTGTGCCTGACCGGGGGGTGACCCTATCCGACATCGCCAAGGCGGCGTACGATGACGCCGACGATCTGCCGTCGGACATCGACGCGGGGTTGGAGTCGACCGATTATTTCCGTCCTGACGACGAGACCTTTCCCTTCGGTACCCATATCGCGGTCGTCGAGGTCTTCCCGGAGACCGGACAGGTCGAGCTGCAGCGCTTCATCTCCGTCGACGACCCGGGAGTGATTATCAGCCCGATGCTGGTCTCGGGGCAGGTGCATGGCGGACTTGCCCAGGGGATCGGTCAGGCGCTCTTCGAGGAGATCACCTACGACGACCAGGGCGAGATGATCACCGGTACGCTCAACGACTACGCCATCCCGCGGGCGGAAGCGTTCCCGACCTTTGAGACGCACCACACCGAGACGCCGACCTTCCTCAACCCGCTGGGGGCGAAGGGGATCGGCGAGGCGGCGACCATCGGCTCGACTCCGGCGACCGCGAACGCCGTCATCGACGCCCTGGAGCCATTCGGCGTGCGGCACGTTGATGTCCCCTGCACCCCGGAGAAGGTCTGGCGCGCGATCCAGGAGGGTCAGGCGGCCCGCGCCACCGCCGCCGACTGATCGAACGAGCGTGGCAACGATCGACAGCCCGCGAGGGTATCGATCGTTGCCGCGTGGCAGGACGCGAGACGCACGACATTGGGCCGTTCGCGTCTATGCCGCGCGGCGACAGCAAGGACAGGCCGATACCACCGCCAACAGGTGAGGGGCGATCGCGTCTCATGATCGACCTGGAACCTGAGTTGCACCGTCGGATCGAGGAGGTGGCGGGCGAGCGACAGCTGGCCGTCCGCGACGACGGCGTGACGAAACGCGGTGGCTCACCAGGGGCCTGACGACCGCATGGTTTGGAGCCGTCTCTCCGTGCCCGCGTTCAGCCGCGATTGGGAATCGGAGGCGGACGCCGTCTACGATGAACTGGAGTAGGGGCGATGTGGTGCTCGTGGCGGTCGATTTCACCGACCGGTCGGGCACCAAGCTGCGGCCCGCGGTCGTCAGCTCCAGCGATGCCTCCAACGCATCATCACCCGACGTGCTGATTGCCGCGACCACGGGAAATCAGCTCGCCGCTTGGCAGGCAGCGGGACTACTCCGCTCATCGCTCGCTCAAACCACCATAGCGACCGTCGCGGCGTCGATCGTCAGGCGACGGCTGGGCGCGCTCTCCGACGTCGACCTCGCCGGTCTCGACCAGGGCTTGCGGGAGGCTCTTGCACTCACCTGAACCGATCCGATCGCGGCTTCGTGGTTCTCTCAGAGATAGGGCGACGAGGTCAGACGTAACCATTGCTGAGCGCACGAGGGTTGTCCCTGGAGTGCCAGGCTATTCCCGCCACGCGAAGAGCACCGCACACCGGGCTGGCACCTCGATCCGGCGGTCGGTGCCCTCGCCGCGGAGCTCGGCTGGCTGTCCGGCGCCGCCGTAGCGACGATGCGCGGTGGAATGGAGGAGTTTCGGCCGGTCCAGGGAGAGATCGGCGAGTACCGGCTGATCGGCGATGCGGATGCCGACCGACGGGCCGAAGTTGGCGACCACCAGGCGATGATCGTCGCCGTGCCAGCGGTGCAGCGCCAGGATCTCGGCCCCGGCATCGACCGCTCGGCTGCATGTCCGGTCCTACCTTCAGCACCGGATCGGCGTGGCGGAGGGCCAGCAGATCGCGATACAGCCGGAGGGTGGAGGCGTTGACCCGGCGCTCGCCCAGGTCGAGCTTCGAGCGGATGAAGGTCTCTTCGGCCTGGGGGTCGGGAATCGCCGCCCGCAGGTGCTGGTCGGCGAAGGCGCGAAAGCCCTTGAACTCCTCGCGGCGGCCCGCGGTGACGAGCCGCCCCAGTTCCGGCTGATGGTCGGTGAAGAACATGAACGAGGCGCTGGCGCGGAACTCCTGCCCCATGAACAGCAGCGGCGTCTCCGGCGCGAGCAGCAGCAGCGCCGAGGCGGCGTGGTAGCGCTCGACATCGATGTCGTGGTGCAGCCGCTCGCCGTAGGCGCGATTGTCGATCTGATCGTGATTCTGGATGCAGAAGACGAACGCGGTCGCTGGCTCGTCGGTGACCGCGGTGCCGCGCGGCGTACCGTCCCGCGCCGATGGCTGCCCTTGAAAGATGAAGCCCTGCTCCAGCGCCGTCGCGATCTCGGGAAGGGTGCCCTGATAGGAGGTGTAATAGCCTTCCCTCTCACCGGTGAGGAAGACGCGCATCGCGTGGTGGAAGTCGTCGGCCCAGACCCCGGTGATGCCGAACCCTCCCTGGTCGCGGCGACGGATGGTGCGGACGTCGTTGCGGGCTTCCTCGGCAAAGAGCACGACCGGTCTCCCCGCGGCGGCGCGGGCGCGATCGCTCAGCTCGGCGAGGAGATGGGTCGGACTCTCGTCGATGATGGCAGCGGTCGCGTCGAGCCGCAGCCCGTCGACGAGATACTCGGCCAGCCAGTAACAGGCGTTGTCGATCACGTAGTCGCGGACAAAACGGTTGTTGGGTCCGTCATAGTTCAGGGCATCGCCCCAGAGGGTGGTGTGCCGGTCGGTGAAGTAGTCGTCGCTGAACATCCGCAGGTAGTTGCCGTCCGGTCCGAGGTGGTTGTAGACGACATCGAGGAGCACCCCGAGCCCGGCGCGGTGGGCGGCGTTGACCAGCCGCTTCAAGTCGTCGGGTCGCCCGTAAGTGTGGCTGGGGGCGAACAGATCGACCCCGTCGTAGCCCCAGTTCCAGCGGCCTGGACACTCGGCAACGGGCATCAGCTCGATCGCGGTGACGCCCAGCCGCTTCAGCGCCGGGAGCTGCCGGATCAAGGCGTCGAACGTGCCCTCGGGGGTCATTGTCCCGACGTGCAGCTCGTAGAGCACCAGCCCCTCGGCCGGGAGCCCCGGCCAGGCACCGTCGGTCCAGCGGAAGCGCGCCGGGTCGATCACCTCGGAGGCGCCATGCACCCCCTCCGGCTGGAAACGGGAGTAGGGGTCGGGAACGGCCGCGTCGCCGTCGAGCCGGTAGCGATAGCGCGCCCCCGCCTGCAGCGAGCGGATGACCGGCGGATGCTCCCGCGCCGTCGACGACGACATCGACGCGCGTGGCCTTGGGCGCCCAGACCGCGAAGCGCACCCCCTCCGCAAGCAGTGTCGCTCCGAGCGGGAGCTGCCAGGGCTGGTCGTCGGTCATCAGTCTCCTCCGATTCGGTGGTCGAGCGTCAGTTGCAGGTGAGATTGTCACCAGGTAGAACTCCACGTCCCGCCGCCATGGCGGGCGCGACGGGCTGTTTCGTCAGGTGGCGGCGCCGCGAGACTCACCTCGCGACGGTCCGGGGGCGGTTGATGATCGAGCCTGAGCGGATCAGTCACCGGCGATCCGTTCGAGCAGCGCCACCGGAAAGGTCGCGAAGAGCTCGGCGGCGCGAAGATGCGTACCGCCTGACCCCGCGGTGGCAGTCACGATCTCGCCGGTGAAGATGTTGCGGTAGCGGCGGGCGATGTCCTCGCCCGTCAGCACGATCGCGGTGTCGCCCCAGACCGCTTCCCCGACCGGCGCGGTCTCTTCCCCGCGAAGCAGCGTCGTCACCAGCCGCGGCACGGCGACCACGATCTCCCGCACCTCGTCACCCGGCGCATACCGGCGCGCGAAGGCGCAGAGATGGTCGGCGGCTCGTCCGGTGGCGGTCAGCGCCCGGTAGTCGCCGTGGTCGAAGAGGTCGCGGGCGTCGCGGCGGCAGGCGAGCGTCTGGTGGGTCAGCCAGAGTTTGATCCGGCCATCCCCGGCGCACTCGACCAGTTCCCGGGCCAGTCGCGACGACGGTCGTCGCCGTCGCAGCGCGCGGAGGATGCGGGTGCGACACGCGTAGTCGATGGGCCGGCGGTTGTCGGGATCGACGAGGCTGAGGTCCCACAGCTCGGTTCCCTGGTAGATGTCGGGTACCCCCGGCGACGCCAGTTTGAGCAGCTGTTGGGCCAGCCCGTTGGTTGCCCCCGCGTGGCAGACCCACCGCCGCATAGCATCGAAGTCGTCGAGAAAGGCGGCGCTCAGGCGCCGGTCGAGGATGCCCTGGATAAACGACCGGGTCGCCGTCTCGTAGGCGTCGTTGGGGTTGATCCAGCTGCTATGGCGCGCCGCCTCGCGGACCGCCTTCAATAGATAGGCCTCGACCCGCTCCGCCCAGTCGGATGGGCCGCGCCCTTCCTCCTCGCCGGGCCATGCGCCGAGCAGTGTCTGATAGAGCAGGTACTCGTCGTTGCGATCGGGGGCGAGCACGCCCTCGACCTTGCTCTTCCGCTTACGGTTGAGCCGGGTCCAGCGGTTGACCGCCGCCCGCCACTCGCGGGGAACCTCGGAGAGAACGCTGATCCGGGCGCGGACATCCTCGCTGCGCTTGGTGTCATGGGTCGATGAGCCGAGCATCGCATGCGGCCATCGCTGGGCGCGATCGAGATTCTGCTGATGAAACGCCTGAACGGTGGTGCCGAAGCGCGTCGGGTCGCCACCGACCTCATTCAGCGAGGTCAGGCGGTTGTAGCGGTAGAAGGCGGTGTCTTCGAGCCCCTTGGCCATGACGGGGCCGGTCAACTGCTGAAACTTCATCCCGAAGCGGCAGTGCTCGGCGCGCTGCGCCTCGGTCGCGTCGCCGGCATAGCGAAGCAGCAGGACATCGCGCACGAAGTCGAGCACCGAGACATCCGCGGCCTGGCCGCGACGCCTCGCCTGAGCGACCGCCGCCTCGATGGAGCGCCGGTCGCGGTCGGGAACCTCGCCTTCCACACAGTCGATGTAGGTCCGGTAGACCGGGAAGCAGGCGATCACCTCGCGCAGCGCGTCGCGCAGGTTGTTCAGCGTGAAGTCCCGGGAGCGACGGTCCTGCTCGGAGATGCGGTTGAGCGCCCGCGCCAGCACGTTGACCTCGCTGACGAGGGCCGAGCGCATCATCAGGTGCTTCATGGCGTAGACCATGTCGGCGAAGGAGACCTTCTCCCCGATGAAGCGCGCGTAGAGTTCGTCGAACGCCTTGCGGTTCGCGCCATTCACGAAGAGGCCGGTGGCGGCCGTTGCGAAATCGTAGCCGACCGTGCCGTGGACGGCCCAGTCCTCCGGCAGCGATTCGCCATGCTCCAGAATCTTCTCGACCACGAGATAGAGCGGGAGCGTGGCGCCCGGCTCGGCGATCGCCTCGTGCGCCTCGCCGCGGTCTGCGTCATCAGGCTCGGGGTGGAGCCGCTGGCGAGCCGCATCCTGCAGCTTCCGGACATACCCCGCGGGGTCCCACAGACCGTCTGGGTGGTCGATCCGGACCCCGGTGATCGCGCCCTCGCCGATCAGTTGCAGCAGCAAGGCGTGCGTGTCGTCGAAGACCGCTGGCGCTTCCTGCCGGATCGCGGCCAGATCGTTAATCGCGAAGAACCGCCGGTAGTTGATCTCTTCTCCCGCCACCCGCCACGATGCGAGCCGGTATGGCTGAACCCCGAGCAAGGCATCGAGGGCGTCGAACGAGCGCGGGTCGCTGGCGGCGCCATTGATGGCCGCGATCGCTGCCGCCACCGCTTCCTCGACCGCGGGTGCGGCGGCGAGCAGTTCCGTCAGCCGTCGTTTGGCCACCAGTTGCTCGCGCTGCCGCTCCGCGATCAGGTCCGGGTCGGTCGTCTCGTTCGGGGGCAGGCGCTCGAGCGCGGTCAGGATGCTCTGCCCTTCGAGGAGATGCGGGTCATCCGGGGGGAGGGCTGCGGTCAGCGTCTCCAGGGGCGGACGGAGGATCAGGGGATAGGTCGGGGGGGCGATCGGGAGGAGATTGTCGTAGTACCAGACCGTAAACGCCCCCTCGGCGAGGCGCAGCGCCAGCTCCCCTCGCTCCAGGACCGCACCGTAGTGATCGCTCAGGATCGGTAGCAACACCTTGCCGCGCAGCTCCGGCTTCAGCGGGCGCCAGTCGATGTCGAAATGCTCGGCGAAGGGCGATGCCTGGCCATTCTCCAGCACGTCGCGCCACCACCGGTTGAGACCGTGCCCGACGCCCATGTGATTCGGGACGAAGTCGAAGACATGGCCCATCCCGTGGCGCCGGATCGCCTCAATGAAGGCCTGGTGATCGGTCTCGGAGCCGATCTCGGGGTTGATTCGCCCGTAGTCGACGACGTCATAGCCGTGCGTGCTGCCCGGGCTGGCCGCGAGATAGGGCGAGGTGTAGATATCGCTGATGCCCAGCTCCGCCAGGTAGGGGACGATCTTCGTCGCATCGCGAAAGGTGAAGCCGGCATGGAGCTGGAGCCGGTAGGTGGCCAAGGGGATGCGCGCACCCGGCCCGGCCCGGCCCGCGCTCGGACGATCCTGCTTCACGCACCCTCCATCCCCCTGATCCCCCACCGGGGGGACATTGCACATCCGCAATGGTGCCATACCCGACTCCCGCACCGCCGCAGACGATCTCGTGGACGCCGCTGCAAGCGGTGTCGACAACTCCCGGTGCAGACACGGAGAGGCGGGCGGCGCCGGACCGGTAGAATGCGACCGGGATGGCACGATGACGAACACGAGCCAGGATGGGGGCAACGGGATATGGACGAGACGGATCTCTGCTGGCTGACGGCGACCGAGCTGGCGCGTCGCATCCGGGAGCGAGAGCTTTCCGCCGTCGAGGTGATGGAAGCGCACCTGACGCGGATCGAGCGGGTCAACCCGCTGGTGAACGCGATCGTCACGCTGGTGCCGGAGCGCGCGCTCGCCGGTGCCCGCGCCGCGGATGAGGCGCTGGCACGCGGCGAGACCGTCGGACCGCTGCACGGGTTGCCGATCGCCCACAAAGACCTGGTAGCGACGAAGGGAATCCGGACCACCTCCGGCTCGCCGATCTTCGCCGATGTCGTCCCTGACGAGAACGCCCTGATCGTCGAGCGGCTGCAGAGTGCCGGGGCGATCACGATCGGCAAGACGAATACCCCGGAGTTCGGCGCGGGCTCGCAGACCTTCAATCCCGTCTTTGGCGCGACCCGGAATCCCTACGACCCCTCGAAGACATGTGGCGGCAGCAGCGGCGGGGCGGCGGTCGCGCTCGCCTGTGGCATGCAGCCGCTGGCAGATGGCAGCGACCTAGGCGGCTCGCTCCGCAACCCGGCCGGGTACTGCAATGTCGTCGGTTTCCGGACATCAGCCGGGCGCGTCCCGGTCTGGCCGACCCAGGCCGCGTGGTTCGGGCTTTCGACCCAGGGCCCGATGGCGCGCACGGTCGCCGATGTGGCGCTGATGCTGAGCGTGATCGCCGGACCCGATCCTCGCGCGCCGCTCTCGATCCAGGAGCCAGGTGACCGCTTCGCTCGACCCCTCGACCGCGATCTTCGTGGGACGCGGATCGCCTGGAGCCAGAGTCTTGGTGGCCTGCCGGTCGACCCCCGCGTCACCACGACCCTGGAAGCGGTGCGGCCGGTGCTCGACAGCCTTGGCTGCGTCGTTGAGGAGGCCGAGCCGGACCTCAGCGACGCGCGCGAGATCTTCCAGACGATGCGCGCCTGGAGCTTCGAGCTGTCGCACGGCGCGCTGCTCGCCAAGCACCGGGAGCAGATGAAAGAGACGGTGATCTGGAATATCGAGGAGGGGCAGCGCCTGACCGGTCCCCAACTCGCGGCCGCCGAGCGGAAGCGGACCGCCCTCTATGGGCGGGTTGTGGCCTTCTTCGAGCGGTACGACTTCCTGCTGCTGCCGGTCTCGCAGGTGCCGCCCTTCCCAATCGAGCAACCCTATCCGACCGAGATCAACGGCCAGCCGATGCCGACCTACATCGACTGGATGCGGAGTTGCTCCGACATCACTGTCACCGGTCTCCCCGCCATCTCCGTCCCCGCCGGCTTCACCGATGACGGTCTCCCCGTCGGCCTCCAGATCGTCGGCCGCCCCTGGAACGACCTCAGCGTCCTCCAGTTCGCCCACGCCTTCGAGCAGGCGACGAGGGTCGGGGAGCGGCGGCCGCCGATCGCGTAGCGTGTGGGATGGTCTCGCCGCCCTCGTCGTGATCTGACAGTCATCGTGCCGGTGATGGCGCTGGCCCGCGGCACTCGCGCCGTCCTTCCGTCGGCGCTCGCCCTGCTCCGGCGCCCCGGCCTCCCACGTCGCTGCCCCATCCACCGCTCCCCGTCATTCCTGACATGTCGAGGAATGCCTCTCCGACCCGGTCGTTCGGCCGCGTCACCGCCCTTCGGGCGCGAACGGCTCCGCCGCGACCGGGCACCAGGGCGCATGCCATGCGCCCCTACCAGGGAGGGGTGATGAGCCGCGCCATGATTCGCTGGGACCGCGCGACCTGGACCAGCGGGCGCAGCAAGCGGCGCCCCTTTCGGCAGGGGTGATGGGGCAGGGTGTCTGAAGATGCTCATGACCGTGAGTTCACCATTGATCTGCCCGCCTCTGTCTCTGTGTCGCACCGTCAGGGTCCAGGACGCCATCCGCTAGATGCTGAGCCCACCGCGTCCGCCGCGCTCGTGGTAGGGACGCTGCTCCCTGCGGCCGGGTGCCCAACCACGGCGGGGCGGTTTGCGCGCACGGGAAGGTGGTAGCCGTCGGCCAGCACCCCCTGACGTCCGACACAGGTGCTCAGTTTCGCTTCCCACCGCACGGTCGACTGGCGCCACACCGTCGTCATGGATGACGGCTGTGGGGCATGGTCCATTGCGTGGTGACGAGGGCTGGGGCGGCAAGGGCGGCGGCCAGGGACACACGTCGATCGATCTTCAACTGACCGTGTTCCAGTCGTCGCGGCCCCAGGGTTCCGATCAGACCCCGTCAGACGAGGCCAGCGTGCTGGCGACCAGCTGGACAAGCGTTGTGAGGTCGAACGGCTTGGAGAGAAAGACGAGCGAGGCGTCGGTTGATGCGCCCATCGCGGCACTCATGACGATCGTCGAAATCTTCCGAGCGCGTAGCTGGCGTGCCAACTCAAGACCGCCGAGGCGCGGCATCATCACGTCGGTCAGCACCAGGTCGGGCCGCAACCGGTCGATCTCGCGCAGGGCGGCAACACCGTCGGCCGCCTGCCGCACCCGGTAGCCTTCGTTCTGGAGCAGCTCGGTCAGCAACACCAGGATGTGATGCTCGTCGTCAACGACAAGCACCTCGCGCATCGTCATCGGCTGTCTCAAGGGCAGATTCACACCGCCAGATGGCGGTCGAATCGCCGCGTGATGCGCGAACGGAGGTCGTTGCGGGGCGCGCCGTTCGGGCAGTTGCATCTCCTGTCGGCGGGGCCGGGTTGGTGTGGGCCGCGGCCGGTCGACCGGGCGGTGACTGGTGCTTCCCCTACTCCGTGGTACGCTCACGGACGTTGGGCGGTTCTTTTGGGCGGGCTGAGAGCGGCGATACAGCGGGAGCGACGGCAGCGATGGGACTGACGATTCGGACGGTGGAAGCGGGACCGATCGACACCAATGCTTACCTGGTGGCGGACGATGAGACCGGCGATGCGCTGATCGTCGATGCGCCGAAGGATGGGACCGCCGCGCTGATCCAGGCGGCTGCCGCCGGGGGGTGGCAGGTGCGGCGGATCGTCCTCACCCACGCCCATTGGGATCACATCGCCGACGCGGCGGCGCTCCGGGCGGCAACTGGCGTGCCGCTCGATGCCCACCCGCTGGCGGTGGCGCGGCTGGCGGAGCCAGGGAGTGCCGTCACCGACCTGCCGTTCACGATTCCTCCCGTCCAACCCGACCGTCTGCTTGAGGACGGCGACAGTGTCGAACTGGGCGCGCATACATTTCGGGTGATCCATCTGCCCGGGCACGACCCAGCCCACATTGCGCTCTTCTCGGAGGCGGACCGCCTCTTCTTCGGGGGTGATGTCGTCTTTCCGGGTGGTCATGGCACGACCGAGATTCCCGGCTCCGATGAGGCGACGATGCACCGCAGCCTGGCCCGGCTCGTCGATCTGCCCCCGGAGACCGTCGTCTACCCCGGCCACGGGCGACCGACGACACTCGGCGAGGAGGCGAGCTGGATCAACGAGGCAGCTGCTGACGCCGCCCGCTAAACCGCAAGCCGCCTGACGAGCGCATCGCGGCTCAGCCGGTCGTGACTCACCGCGCCGCCGGCCCGCTCGCTGCCGGTCACCAGGACTCGCATCACATCGCCTCCTCCATCATTCTGCCGCCCGGAAAGAGCGCGCGACCGGGCGGTGACCGTCTCCCTCCTCGGGATCGGTCAGGGGCGGACAACCGTTCCATCGCGGCGGCGGACGGGTGGCCAGCCGCCGCCCAGGGGATGCTCGGGGAAGGGATATTGAGCCGCCAGGGTCTCATCGAGGTCGATCCCCAGACCGGGACGCTCATTCGACCAGAGGGCGCCGTCGCGGAGCTCCGGGCAGCCCGGAAAAACCTCGCGGGTGCGCTCGCCGAAGTCGGTCCTCTCCTGGATCCCGAAGTTGGGGCAGGCCAGGTCGAGCGCCAGGTTCGCGGCGTGGCCGACCGGCGAGACATCGCCCGGACCATGCCAGGCGGTGCGGACGCCGAAGAACTCGCAGAAAGCGGCGAGCTTGCGAGCCGGTGTCAAGCCGCCGATCGAGGAGATGTGCGCGCGGACGAAGTCGATCAACCTCTCCTTGATCAGCGGCACATACTCAGCCTGATTGACGAAGAGCTCCCCCATCGCCAGCGGGATCGAGGTCTGCTGCCGCAGCAGGGGGAAGTAGCCGACATCTTCCGGCGCCAGCGGGTCCTCCAGAAAGAAGAGGCCGTACCGCTCCAGTTCCCGAGCGAGACCAATGGCCTGAATCGGCGGCACCCGTTCGTGCACGTCGTGGAGCAACTCGACCTCCTCTCCAAGTGCCCCTCGCAGGTGCTCGAAGAGCTTTGGGATGAGGCGGCAGTAGGCGGTTGGCTCCCACGGCGGCTCCGCGGGCACGCGCCGCGTCGAAGCGGCGGCGACGGTATCGCTCGCCGCGGCCGGGACGATCTGGGCGCCGTAGGTCGTGTAGCCGGGTACCGCAACCTGGCAGCGAACGTAGCGATACCCCTCCTCGATGAAGCGGCGCGCTTCCTCCTCGACCTCCTGAGCGTCCCGTCCCGCCGCGTGGGCATAGAGCGTGGCGGCGTCCCGGCACTTTCCGCCGAGCAGAGCGTAGACGGGCAACCCGGCCCGCTTGCCGAGGATGTCCCAGAGCGCCATGTCGATACCGGAGAGCGCGTTGTTGAGCACCGGGCCACTTCGCCAGTAGGAGCCGACGTGGGCCGCCTGCCAGATGTCCTCGATGTCGTGCGGATCCCGCCCGACGGCGAGCGGACGGAGGTACTCCTCGATCGCTGCGACGACGGCGAGCGGGCGCTGGGTGAAGGTGGCGCAGCCGAGACCGTAGAGCCCCGGCTCGCTGGTCTCGACCTTGACGACGACCAGCCGGATTCCGTCCGGTGCGGTGCAGATGGCGCGAACATCGGTGATGTGCAGCGCCGGAAGACCCCCGGAGGGCGCCCAGGGGGGCGGTGAAATCGCTGGCGGTGCGCCGGTTGGTTGCTCGGTCATCGACCTACCTCCCTGGTTTGCGATTGGCCACCCTGCGCTCGCCGGGCGGCGCTACCCCTCGTCGGTGGCGGCTGCCGCCAGTGCTGCCGTCTGGTCGAGCGCGGCGTCCTGCTCCTCCCCGGCGAGACGGTCTTCCCGGGTGCGCGCGTAGAGATAGAGCCCGATCGTCAGGAGCAGGAAGGGGACGATCACCAGGCAGAAGATGACGGTCAGGATGCCGTTCCCGGCCGCGTCGGAGCGCAGCAGCAGAATGAACCCAAGGGCACCGGTGACGACCAGCAGCACCAGCGCCGCGAGCGCCGCGGTCGAGCTGACGCAGCCGCGGGCATGCGTGTTGATATCGGGCTGGCGCGGCAACGCCCGCGCCACCTGCTCGGGGAGCGCCTCGACCTCCGGCAGGCGAACATAGCCGATCTGTCCGTTGGCGACGCGGACCCGCGCGAAGTCGGCGGGCGCCCCGGCATCGGGCAGGATCTCCAGCTCGTTGCCGGATGGAACGATAGTGACCAGGCGGGCGGCGGCATCGGGTCGCTCGTAGACACGCAGACCCTCGGTGCCATGAAAGGCATCGACCAGGATGGTGCCGCAGGCGGCGCAGAAGGCATTGGAGACTGGGTTGAGGGCGCCGCATTGACCGCAGTAGAGGAGCGAGGATCGACCGCTCCCGGCCGCCGCTTCGTCCGGTGGATCACCGTTCGGCCCGCCGTCTGGACCTTCCCTGTTCACGCTACCCACTGCCCCCGCCGATGTGGCGTCAGAGTTGCCCGGCGGCTCTTATACCATGCCCCCGCGTTCGCCCGGTCCGCGGCGGTCAGCGGAAGCGGCAAGCCTGCCGTACCCCGGCGACCGGCTCGCGGCGAACATCGGCCCAGGCCGCCAATCAACACTCGGGCATCACGACTATGATCGGACCGCGGAGGTGCGCGGGGAGCCGTCCTCCGGCCCGCGTTCTCTCGACCCGCGACCTTAACAATCCCGATCGACGGCTGCCAGAGCTGGCCTCAGGTGCCCGGGCCCCCGGGCGCCGGCACCTGCTGGCGAGTCGTTCGTTGCCTGGCCGCCGGTCACCACTGGCGCGCTACTCGGTCAGCTCGTCGCCGCCTGCTACCACTGCGGACCGTGCGCTAGAAGCCGAGCGCCAGACCCTCCGCGCGCGGATCGGAGCCCCCGGCCAGCACGCCGGTCTCAGGATCGCGACAGATCACCTGAGCGGCGCCGCCCGCGCCCCACGGGCCGAGCCGCCGGATGGCGTGGCCCCGCGTTTCCAGCTCCTCGATCACGCGCGGGTCGAAGCGCTCTTCCACCCGCAGCTCGTAGGGGTTCGGCAGCGTGTCCGGGTCGGTTCCCGGCCAGCTCGTCCACCGGGGCAGCTCGACTGCCGCCTGGGCGTCCAGGTCGGCGTCGATCAGCCCGGCGATCGTCTGCAGGTTCCACTGTGGCTGGCCATCGCCACCCGGAGTTCCACCGGCCACGATCGGGCTGCCGTCTGGTGCGGTGATCAGGTAGCAATTGAGGGTGTGCATCGTTTTCTTGCCCGGCGCGAATTGGTTCGGGTGACCATCCTCCAGGGAAAAACCCCGGCCCGCCCGGTTGTTGAGCACCACCCCCGTGTCGCCCGCGACGACTCCGCTACCGAACGCGCTTGAGACCGACTGGATCAGCGACACCATCATGCCGGTGCCGTCGGCGACGCAGAGCGAGGTCGTATCACCGTCCGTCAAGCCGCCGGGCGGCGTGTCTCCGGCTGCCCGGTCCGGGGCAATGGTCTGGAACCGGCGCTGGGCCCACTCCTTCGCGAGCAGGTGATCGAGCGGGGTGTCATGGAAGGCCGGGTCGGCGGCATGGGCCAGGCGATCGGCATAGGCGAGCTTCTTGGCCTCGACGAGGAGGTGAATACCCGCGGCGGAGTCGACCCCGAGGGTGCGGAGATCGGCCTGCTCGGCGATGTTCAAAGCTTCGAGGAGGATCAACCCCTGGGTCGGGAGACCGGTCTGGTGGATCGTCTGACCGCGGTAGGTCGTTGTCAGGGACGCGGTCAGCTCGGTGTGGTGGTCGGCCAGATCATCGGCGGAGAGCGCGCCCCCGGCCCCGGTCATGAAGCGGGCGATGCGCCGGGCGACATCGCCACGATAGAAGATGTCGGGACCGTCCTTGGCGTAGGCGGCGAGGGTCCGCCCCAAATCGGTCTGGCGCAAGATCTCCCCGCTAAGAGGAATCCGTCCCCCCGGCAGAAAGACTGCCGCCGAGGCGGGAAAGCGCCGAAGGAGATCGGCACTGTCGCGGATCGCCTCCGCGCCGGACGCTGACAGCGGGTAGCCGTCGGCCGCGTAGCCGATGGCGGGCGCCGCCATCTCGGACAGGGGGCGCGACCCCCAGCGGCCGAGCAGAGCGGCATAGGCGTCCGGCATGCCCGGCACCGCGACGGCGAGTGGTCCCCGGTAGGGCATCAGTCGGCCGCCGTCGCCGCCATGTTCGCGCATCTGCTCCAGGGTGGCGGCGCGGGGGGCGATCCCGCTGCCATGGACGGAGATCGTCTCGGCCGTGCCCTGACCGCTGCTTGCCGGGGCATGAACGACCGCGAAAAGGTCGCCGCCGAAGCCGCACATCTCTGGCATCACCACGGACGCCACCAGACCGGCGCAGACGGCGGCATCGATCGCATTCGCACCCCGCGCCAGGGCGCCAAGCCCCGCGGCGGTCACGAGCGGGTGGGCGCTGCCGACCATGCCATTCCGGGCGAAGACTGGTTGCTCGCGGCGTCGGCCCCAGGCCTGCGACGGAGCCCCGCTGGTTGGAAAGCCGATAGCCCGTGTCACGACGTCGCCTCCTCCTCTGTCCGTGCCCACACCGCTGGCGGGCGCGTCATGCCCTGGTCCCGACACCATTCCGCTGGCGACGACAGATAGTGCCACATCTGATCCGAGCTGGCCCCGTCAGCCGTGGCGATGGTCCGGGCGGGGCGCCTGTGTGGTCGACCGCAGCCCAATTGACCTTGCCGGGACGATTCTCCTCACCGGACAGGTAGCGCGTACCTCACCGCGACCGCACGCCGCCGCGTCGTCACCCTCGGCTGATCCCGGTACTGCCTCGCTGAACAAGCCGTTCGGGCTAGCCCGCGAGCGTACGGCAGGACCGATGAACCACGCCCGTCCTGGGGGGCTCCGGTCGGCGACCGGCGGGTAGGGCACGTCGTGACTTGTGGGCAATACCCGCGCCACTCCCCCGCCGCCATGCTTGGACTATAGGCAATCGACGACAGCACGGTGTTCGATCGCAAGCGCGGCACCTGAGAAAGACGGAAACGACATGAAACGGTTGATCATTGCGACCCTCGGAGTTCTCCTCCTCATTCAGGCGACCTCCGGCGCCATCACCGCGACAACAACGTCCAGCTACTGCGTCGACGCCCAGGAGCACGAGTTTCTCAAGCTGATCAATCAGTTTCGATCGGCGCATGGACGACGACCGCTGTCGATGACCCAGACCCTCGGCGCTGCCTCCGACCATCACAGCACCAGCATGGCGACCTACAACTACTTCTCGCACGATCTGACGCCAGAAGGTATTACCTGGTCCCAGAACATGGCGAATCACGGCTATGACTACAACGTCTACAAGGGTGAAAACATCGCTGCTGGCCGTAAAACAGCGCTGGCTGCATTCAATCAATTCAAGAACAGCCCGACGCACCGGGACGTGATGCTAAGCGGAAAGTTCACCGCGATCGGGATCGGCCGAGCCTATAAAGAGGGGTCGACCTACGGCTGGTACTGGACGACCGACTTTGGCGGCAAGGTCGATGGCAAGGCCACCATCTGTTGATGCTGACAGCACCTCGATGGTCTGTCGGCGCGGCCCCTGGCCAGAGGCCAGGGGCCGTTCCGTGTCGCCATGCCGGGGATGGTGGCCGCTCCGCCGGGTGGGGTGCTACGCTGCGACGATGAGGCACCCGTTCCGTGCGCGCTCGCTCGCCCCGAGCTCCGCTGATGTCGCAATCTGTGCCACCCGTTTGACGAAACGCTACGGGTCGGTCGCGGCGCTCTCGAATCTCTCGCTGTCGGTTCCCCATGGGAGCATCTACGGATTTCTCGGCCCCAACGGTGCCGGCAAGACGACCACGATCCGTTTGCTGATGGGGTTTGTCCGCCCGACCGCGGGCTCCGCGCAACTGTTCGGGCACGATACCTGGCGCGATGGCGTGGCCGCCCGCCGCGGCCTGGGATACCTTGTTGATGCCGAGTCGCTCTATCCCGACATGACTGGCGCCGCGCTGCTCGATTTTGCCGCCGCGCTTTCCGGCCGGCCACCAACGCTGCGCCGGACGCTGCTCGACGCGCTGGAGCTCAGCGACGAGGCGACCGGTCGACGGCTCGGAACCTATTCGAAGGGGATGCGTCAGAAGCTGGCCCTGACCGCGGCGATGCAGCATGACCCTGCCCTGCTGATCCTCGATGAGCCGACGGATGGACTCGACCCGTTGATCCAGCGCGCCTTTGAGGAGCTGCTCCGGGAGCGTCACCGGCAGGGGCGCACGATCTTCATGTCCTCTCACGACCTGGCGGAGGTCGAGCGTCTCTGCGAGCGGGTCGCCGTGGTCCGCGATGGCCGCCTGGTGGCCGAAGAGACGATTGCCGGGCTGAAGCGTCTCCACCGCCGGACCGCCGAGGTGCGGTTCGCCGGTGCGGTGCCGGATGCGCTTGCCGGTGTGCCGTTCGTCACCGTCATCGCTCGTGACGATCGGCGCGCCGAGCTGGCTCTGGAGGGTGACATCAACCCGCTGCTGCGCTTTTTGGCGGCGCACGAGGTCGATCTCCTGACGATCGTTCCACCCCGTCTGGAAGATATCTTTATGGGCTTCTACGGTCATGCCCAGAATGGTCATTCCCCGGCTGATCTCGGGGTCGCCGGCCGGGACACCGTTCCGGTTCTGGCATCGCGTCGATGACGGTGGTCATGCGGATGACGGCCAGGCTCCTGCGGCGAGGTATGGCCGGGCTGCTGGCGCTGGTGCTTGGCGTGGCGATCTTCGAGTTGATCCAGCCGATCGTGGCCGACTCGTTCGGCGGTCCCGAGGGGATTCAGGCGGTCTTCGATGCTCTGCCGAGCAGTCTCCGCGCCCTTTCACGGCTGGAACCGAATTTCATCGCTATCTCCGGTCTCGCCGGCTACCTCTCGGTCAGCTTTACCCACCCGATCTACCTCGGACTGAGTGCCTCGGCGCTGATCGGCTTTGCCTGTCGCAGCCTGGCGGGTGAGATGGAGCGGGGGACGGTTCAGCTCGCGCTCTCCCGCCCGATCTCCCGGTGGCGGGTCTACGTGGCGCGAGTGCTCGGTCTGGCGGCGATTGCCCTGCTCCTGGCGGTGGCGGGTCCGCTCGGTCTGATCGGCGGCATGCTCGTCGCCCGACCGGCCGGAGCGTTCGACTACGGGCACTTGGTTGCGAGCGTCGTCGCCTCCGCGCTGCTCTTCTGGGCGATCGGTGGTCTGACGCTTTTCGGCTCGGCGATCGCGAGCACGTCGGGGCGTGCCGTCGGCTGGGCGATCTCCGGTCTCGTCATCTTCTATTTTCTCGACTATTTCGCCGATCTCTGGGAAATTCTCAAACCATTCGCACCCTACAGCATCTTCAACTACTACGACCCCGGAACAGCCCTCGTCGACGGGCGGTTGCCATGGGTCAATATCGCGACCCTGCTCCTGGTTGGACTCGCCGGGATCACCGGCGGGTTGATCGTCTTTTCTCGGCGGGATCTGCCAACCTAGCCACGCCACGCGCTATCCAGAGGGATGCTGCTGTTCATCCCATCGACATGAGGAGGAGCCGCCGGTGCCACGCGTCATCCTGTTTGATGTCAACGAGACGATGCTCGATCTGGCGGCGCTCGACCCGCTCTTCGAGGATCGCTTCGGGACACGGGAGACGCGGCGGGAATGGTTCGACCAGACGCTGCAATCGGCGATGGTCGGAACGATCACCGGCGAGTACACCGATTTTGGCGCCGTCGGGATGGCGGCGCTGGCGATGGTCGCCGCGCGCCATGGCGTTGCCCTGTCGGACGGCGACCGGGAGGCACTGCGGGCCGGGATGCGCTCGCTGCCGCCCCATCCCGAGGTGCGAACGAGCCTGGAGCGGCTCCGCGACGCAGGGTTCCGCCTCGCCGCGTTGGGAAACTCGACCGCCGAGGTGATCGAGGCCCAGCTCGCGTCCGCCGGCCTCCGCGATCTCTTCGAGCAGGTCTTCTCCGCCGACGCGGTCCGGCGCTTGAAGCCCGCCCCTGAGCCGTACCTGATGGCCGCCGGCCAGCTTGGTGTGGCGATCGATCGGGTGCGGCTCGTGGCCGCTCACGCCTGGGACATCGCGGGCGCCCAGCGCGCCGGTGCGGCCGCTGGATTCATTGCTCGTCCTGGCCGCGTGCTCGACCCGCTCGTCCCGGCGCCGAATGTGAGTGGCAGTGATCTGAGCGAAGTCGTTGACCGGATCATCGCGATCGAGGGCGAGGAGGGAGCCGCGCCTGTTCCCTGAAGGGCGCCGTCGTTGGTGACCTCGATCGGGATCCATCTGGCGTCTGGCGGTCGCGTACACTCTGCACGGTGACATCGTGACAGGGGATCGGGACCGGGGCAGCGATAGGGTGCTCCGCGATCGGTGAAACGGGGAGGACGCTTCGTGGTCCAGGCTCAGGCGCGCACGGCAGCCGCGGAACAGCAGACGGCGACACAACCGATGACGGGTGGGAAGGCGCTGATCGCGTCGCTCCAGATTGAAGGCATCGACACGATCTTCGGACTCCCGGGCGTCCAGCTCGACGGGGCATTCGATGCGCTCTACGACGTGCAGGACGACGTTCGGGTGCTGCATGTGCGACACGAGCAGGCGACCGCCTATATGGCGGACGGCTATGCCCGGTCCACCGGTCGGATCGGCACCTGCCTGGTGGTGCCGGGTCCGGGTCTGCTCAACGCCGCCGCCGGTCTCTCGACCGCCTACGCCTGCAACTCGCCCGTGCTCTGTGTGACCGGCCAGATCCAATCTGACCTGATCGACGTCGGCCGGGGCATGCTTCACGAGATCCCTGATCAGATCGGGATGATCCGCTCGGTCACCAAGCACGCCGCCCGGGCCACGACGCCGGAGGCGATTCCCGGTGTGGTCCGTGAGGCTGTCGAGCAGCTTCGCACCGGTCGGACGCGACCGGTCGAGATCGAGATTCCCCCCGATGTCCTCTTCGCCACCGGTGAGGTCACGCTGTCGCCTCCAGCCGCTCCCCGGCAGCGCGACGCGGGCGACCCGGAGCTTCTACGGCAGGCTGCGTCTCTCCTTGGCAAGGCTGAGCGCCCGCTAATCTGGGCTGGCGGCGGCGTGCACGGCGCCGAGGCCTGGGACGAGCTGCTGGCGCTCGCCGAGCTGCTCCAGGCGCCCGTGGTGATGACCTCGAACGGTAAGGGCGCGGTCTCCGATCGGCATTACCTTGCCCAGGGCTTGATCGGAGCGATGAGCCTGCTGCCGGAGGCGGATGTCGTGCTGGCGGTCGGCACCCGGTTCGTCGACGCCGCGACGAGCAAGTGGGGTCTTGGCCCGGGCCGAACGGTGATCCAGATTGACATCGATGTCGAGGAGATCGGTCGCAACTATCCGGTGGCGATCGCGATCAAGGCCGACGCCAAAGCCGCGCTGGCAGCGCTTGTCGACCGGGTTGGAGAGCGTTCGCACCGCCGGCCATCGCGCGAGGCCGAGCTCAGCGCCGTCAAGGACGGAGCGAGCGAGCGGGTCAACGCTATTCACCCGCAGTCCGAGCTGGCCCTTGCCATCCGGCGGGAAATGCCGGACGAGGGGATCCTCGTCTCGGAGATGACCCAGATCGGTTACTGGTCCAACCTCGGCTATCCGATCTATCAGCCGCGCACCTTCATCACCCCTGGCTACCAGGGCACACTTGGCTACGGTTTCCCCACCGCGCTTGGCGTCAAGGTCGGCAACCCGGACACCCCGGTTGTCTCGGTCAATGGCGATGGTGGGTTCGGTTTTGCCCTCAGTGAGCTGTCGACGATGGCCCGCCACGAGATCGCCGCCGTTGTGATCGTCTTCGACGACGGAGCGTATGGGAATGTGCGACGGATTCAGCGCGAGCAGTTCAACGGCCGGACGATCGCCTCGGATCTTCGGAACCCCGATTTTGCGAAGGTCGCCGAGGCCTTCGGGGTCGCGGCCCGGCGGGCCAACAATGCCCGGGAGCTCGGCGAGCAGCTCGGCGAGGCGTTAAAGGCGAACGAGCCAGCGCTGATCGTGGTCCCGGTGGAGCCGATGCCGAACCCGTGGACCAGCCTCGGGTTACGGTAGCCCGCCAGGGCGGGGGTAGGCAGAGATGGTCTTTAGCCAGCGGACGTACGAGCGGGTCGTGCTCGAAGACCCGGACGGACAGTGGGAGCTTCATCGCGGTCGATTGCGGGAGAAACCGGGAGGAACGGCGAGGCACAACCGCGTCATGCTGTGGCTTGCGGCCCAGATCCTGGAGCAGGTGGACCCCGCGAACTTCGACGTTCGGTGCAACGGCGGCCGGGCCAGGCGCGCCGATGAGACATCGTATATCCCGGATGTGATGGTGATTCCCACCAGCCTGGTCCGGCCATTTCTCGAGCGCTGGGACGTGCTGGAGGTCTACGACGCATCGCTGCCATTCGTGGCCGAGGTCTGGTCGCCTTCCACCGGCGCCTACGACATCGACGCGAAGCTGCCGGAGTACCAGCGGCGGGGCGATGCGGAGATCTGGCGAGTGCATCCATTCGATCGCACGGTCACGACGTGGCGTCGTCGTCCAGACGGCGCTTATGACGAGGAGGTCTACCGTGGGGGCATGGTCGATCTCTTCGTCCTCCCCGGTGTCCATATCGATCTGGACGCGCTTTTCGGCTGAGCCGGGGCCGTTCACCACCCCACGATGGTGAACAGGTCGACCGTGGTTGCCACGGTGGAGCGATGGAGGAGGGTGAGCGGTGAAGCGACGAACGCTCGTGGCGCTGGGTCTGGCGACTCCCGCCGTTATCGGTCGGGCATGGTCCCCGGCTGTGGCCGTTGGGGCACGTCAGGGCGATGAGGTCGGCTCGGGCGGGATCGGTCTGTCACGGGCCGACTGGGACGAGCTCCACGGGACGGGTGAGGTCGGTCAGACCCTGGTGACCTATGAGGATGGGCGCTACTCGGTCGGCTTTCGCGACGATGCCGTGTCGTTCCTGGAGCTCGGCTGGGAGGATCAGGGGGGCACCGACCCGGACGAGGCGCGGGCGACGATTGCGGATCTGCTCCCAAGCGATGCCCGTGCCGTCGAGACCTTCGTCGCCCCGCCAACGGCGGCTGGCCCGATCGGGATGAGCATCGATCGCTACGAGAGCGACGCGCTGCTCGACGCCTTCTCAACCACCGGCAACGTCCCAACCGGCAGCATCGTCGTCATCTATCAGGACACTCCGGCGACCGGTCGGTTCGAGCCGAACGTGTCCCGCGCCACCATCACGATCGGCGTCGGGGTGGCATAAGGCGGAGAAGGCGCAAAAGTGTTCCCGACGACTGTCGTCAGCGCCTCGGCTCTACCGGGCGATCATCGCGCCGCGCCACCACGACCCAGAGCGGGTCGCCACCGAACCACCGGCCCTGTCGGGGTGGCAGGGGTGTCTCGACCAGCGGGGCGCCGAAGCCACCGGCGGTCCGCAGGTAGGCGGCGACGAGTGCCGGGCGCTCCTCGTCCGCGGTCTCCTGCCAGATGCGGACCGCTTTGGTGGGAAACATCCGGTTGCGGAAGTTTCCACAATGATTCGTTAGTAACACTACGCTGGACCGATAGAGACCTCGCTGCTGGGGCGTGAGCCGGGGAGCCAGGAATGTGCAAAGAAATTCATGAGGTATTGCCGACGTCGAATCGACAGACAACCAGCGTTCACGTCCCCGGAGATTCTGAACACAATCCGCCCCTCGTGATGATTCGTTGGACCAACCGCGACGATGTGGACTAGGATCGCTCGGTGAACCAAAAAGTGTGAGCGCGGAGGTTCACGCCGTAGACCCCCTGTGGACAATCGCTAGAGTCTGTTGTGCACTTTGGGGAAAGCCGTGTGGAATAAGCGCCCGTTCTTGGTAGGCATCCATCATATTGCACCTACGATTCCTACCAGTTCGCTCAGGCTCGGCATCCGGTGGCTCCCTTCGGGTCATCGGGAACGCTCTCAACGCGTCGAAACCCTTGACATGCTCGGAAGCGCGTCTCCAAGTGCATAACAGGCTCTAAAGGCATCGAAATTGCCACGGCGAGGTCAACGGTTCGGTAATATCGTAATCCGGGGCGAGGGAAGTCACCGATGGGCACCGAATGGCGACCCGGCTCGGAGACGGGGCAGCAACCCGACAATCCGTCCGGTGGCTTCTTCAGTCCGCACCAAAGGCGGACAATCGAGGCCGCAATGGCCCGCATCATTCCGACCGACGATTTTCCGGGTGCCCGGGAAGCGGCCACGGTCGAGTTTCTTGATCGGTATCTTGCCGGGATCGACCGAGTGTTTGCCATGCCCGACGGCGGCGGCTTCGAGCAGCTAGTCGGAAAACGCGCTGAAGCCTGGCGGCGTCGCATCGATCTCCTACGCGAGAAATACCAGACCGGCATCGCCGAACTGGATCGGCGTAGTGAGCAATCGTTTGGCGCTCTCTTCGCGAATCTTCCGGGTCGGCAACAGGATGAGATCCTTTCCGCACTCGAGCGTCCGTCTTCGGATACTGAAGGTCAACTTGAGACGTCGCAGTCCACCGCGGGATTTGCCCCAGCGGAGCCGGCGATGCAGCAGACGAGCGTCGAGGTGGATCTGGAGTTTTTTCCGTTGCTCGCACTGCACACCCGTCAGGGCTTCTATTCCGATCCCATCTATGGCGGAAATAAGCATCGAGTTGGCTGGCGCGTGATCGGATTCGACGGGCCAGGCTCTCTTGCCGAGTCCCATGCAGGGCTGTTCACGACGCTCCCCTACTTTGCCGAAGACCCGATCGCCTGGTCCAAGGAGAGTCCAGATGACGCATAAGCGTAAACCTGCCCGTACTGAGGTCTGCATCATCGGTGCGGGCGCATCCGGCGCGCTGGCTGCGAAGGTGTTGACTGAGAACGGCATCTCCGTGACTTGCCTGGAGCGCGGACCGTGGCGCCAGAAGGAGAGCTTCGGAGGCGACGAGCTCGCGAACGTCAATCGCTACAACCTGTGGCCCGACCCGCTGCTCAACCCGCGCACCCAGCGGACCTCTCCGGACGAAGAACCGACGCTTGGTCTCTTTTGTCCGGTGCCACAGATGGTGGGCGGCGGAACAGTGCATTGGCAGGGATGGCTGCCGCGCTTGACCGAGAATGACTTCCGGCTTCGGACGGTTGCCGGAGACGTCCCGGGGACGACGCTGGTCGATTGGCCTATCACCTACTCCGACCTGGAGCCCTACTACACCAAGGTTGAGTGGGCGTTCGGCGTCTCTGGTATGGGTGGAGTGAATAAGTACGAGTCGTTTCGCAGTCGGGACTACCCATGCCCTCCGATGCCGAGCACCAAATACGGCAAGAAGTTCTACGAGGGGTGCACAGCGCTCGGCTACAACGCGTTCCCAACGCCGATGGCAGCGCTGTCACGTCCGTACAACGGCCGATCCCCGACGGTGCTGAGCGCATTCGCGCAACAGCACGGCGATCCGACTGGCACCCGGTCCAGCGCGCTGTCCGTCTGGGTTCCGGACGCGCTCAAGACCCGCCGGTACGACCTTCGCCCTGATTGCTATGTCCGTGAAATTACCGTCGACGACCGCGGCCGTGCCAAGAGCGCTGTCTATCAGGATGCCGACGGCGACTTCCTTGAGCAAGAGGCCGATATCTTTGTTCTCGCCTGTGGCGCCGTGGAGACGGCACGGCTGCTGCTGCTGTCTCGTTCAGCGCGCTTCCCGACCGGATTGGCGAACAGAAGTGACCTTGTGGGGCGTAACGCGACTTTCCATGAATACAGCGCCGCGATCGGCGTCTTCGACGAACCCGTCTACGGCTGGGCCGGCGGGGGCTACGTTGCCACCAGCAGCTACGAGTTTTACGAGCACGACGATTCGCGCGGCTTCGCTGGGGGCGGTCACATCGCATCGGCAGGCGTGGGCATACCGCTCCCCATCAACTGGAGTCTGCCGGACCGCCCAATGTGGGGTGCCGAATCGAAGCGGATGGATCACGAATTCTTCAACCACACCTTCGCTGTCGGTATGGTGTTGCACGACATGCCACAGCATGAGAACCGCGTGGATCTCGACGAGAAGGTGAGCGACGCCTGGGGACTGCCGGTGGCGCGCATTACCCTGACCCCTCACGCGAACGACCTTGCGCAAGGCAAATGGGTAATCGACCGGAACGCCGAAATACTGGAGGCAGCGGGAGCAACGAAGACCTACCGGGTCTATATTGATCGTGTCACGGGTAACTGCTCGCACCAGCACGGGACAACGCGCATGGGCAACCACCCGGACACGTCGGTCGTGAACGCGGACTGCCGAGCACACGATGTCGACAATCTCTACGTTGTCGATGGGGGTGTCTTTCCGACCGCCACGGGGGCCAATCCCACGCTGACAATCATGGCGAACGCGTGGCGCGTCTGTGAGGGACTCGTCGAGCGGCGCGGGTCGGCCCGCACGGCGGCCATCACTGCGGGAGAGTGAGGCGCAGAAGGTTGAAACTGGCATATCACACCAACACGTGGGGGGGCGTGGTCGGCCATCCGGCGGGCGTAACCAGCGTGAAGGACCTCTTCTATCTGACGCCCGGATCGACCGAGGCCGCTCTTGCAGATATCTCGATGGCGGGGTACCAGGGGTTCGAACTGTTCGATGGCAACCTGATGGAGTTCGCCGAGCGGGAGGAGGAGTTCCGGAACCTGCTGGAGCGGCACTGTCTCGAAATTGTCGGCGTCTACTCCGGGGCCAACTTCATCTTTCCGGAGATCCTCGACGAGGAACTGAGCAAGATTGAACGAGCCGCCGCGTTCGCTGCTCGACTCGGCACGACACACCTCGTCGTTGGCGGCGGTGCAGTGCGCTCGATCGGAATCGATGATCGGGATTTCCAGCTCCTGGGTGAAGGGTTGGAGCGGGTCGTCGAGATCGCCGATCGCGTCGGGCTGACTCCGTCGTTCCATCCCCATCTTGGTACGTGCGCCATTTCCCCGGAGCAAATAGCCCGGACGTTCGAACACACCACCATCGGTTTCTGTCCCGACACGGCGCATCTCGAGGCCGGCGGGGGCGTTCCGGCCGAGCTCATGCGGGTCTACCGCGACCGGCTCGCCTATGTGCATTTGAAGGACTACGCAGACGGCGCTTTCCTTCCACTAGGCAGGGGGCACCAGGACTTTGGCGAGATGCTGGACGTGCTAGACGAGATTGGGTATGGCGGCTGGGTGACGACCGAGCTTGACGCATTCAATGGCCCCCCGCTGACGGGTGCGCAGATCAGTAAGGCCTACCTTGACGAGCTTCTCGCTCGGCGACACAGTGGTGAGCACGGGAGAGGAGGGACCGAGGCGTAGACAGACCGCGAGCACATGATTCAAGACGTGGTCCGCAGCAGTGTGCACAGGAGAAGCAAAAGGATGAACGCGATTAATCGTCGGCGATTTTCGTCGCTTGCGCTGGCCAGTGTGGTGGCTCCGTTCGTCCCGGGCACGCTCCGGCGCGTCGGTGCGCAGGACGCCACTCCAAGTCCCTCGGGACAGCAAATTTTCAGCACGGGTCCAAACGGGGAGGAGCCCACGTCTGCCAGCGAGGTGTCGCTTACGGATGGCGAGCTGGAACAGATCAAGGGTATGGGCGCCACCGCCGCCATCGTGATGCACTACGGTGGGAACGACTGGTCGGTCGCCCAAATCAATGGACTGAAAACGCAGTTCGGTGCCATGGGCATTGAGGTCATCGCCGAGACGGACGCCGGCTTCAAGGCGGAGACGCAGGTCTCAGACATTGAAACGACGCTGGCAAAGAACCCGAACATCATCGTCTCAATCCCCACCGATCCGGTCGCAACTGCCTCGGCATACCGCCAAGCGGTGGATCAGGGTGTGAAGCTCGTGTTCATGGATAACGTACCGCAAGGGTTCAAGCAGGGAACCGACTACGTGAGCGTCGTATCGGCGGACAACTATGGCAATGGCGTCGTGTCGGCGCGGATTTTAGGCAACGAGCTCGGCGGCAAGGGTAAGGTCGGTGTCGTGTTCCACGCGGCCGACTTCTTCGTCACCAGGCAGCGGTACGACGCCTTCAAGGCGACGATCGGGGAGGAATTCCCGGACATCGAGATTGCCGAGGAGCAGGGCATTGCGGGGCCGGACTTTGCCGGCGACGCCGAAGCCGCCGCCTCCGCGATGCTCACGAAGAACCAGGACCTCAACGGCATCTGGGCCGTCTGGGATGTCCCGGCGGAGGGCGTGATAAACGCTATTCGCTCCTCGGGCCGCTCGGACGTGGTCGTGACGACGATCGACCTCGGTCAGAACGTCGCCGTCGCCATGGCGCAAGGCGAATACGTTCGCGGCCTGGGCGCCCAGCGGCCATACGACCAAGGCGTCACGGAAGCGATCCTTGCCGGCTATGGCCTGCTCGGCAAGGCTGCGCCGGCGTACGTTGCGCTGCCTGCGCTCGAGGTCACGAAAGCCAACGTGTTGAAGGCGTGGACAGAGGTCTATCACACCGACCCACCGAAGGCGCTCCAAGACGCTGCCGGGTAGCGATGTCCCGAGCGGGGGCACCGCCGTGCCCCCGCTCGGCCCAGTGGAACCTCCCATGACAGAGATAGCACCTCCCGCCGTCCGCATGACGGGGATCAACAAAAGCTTTGCCGGCAATCGCGTCTTAACAGACGTGGGTTTCGAGTTGGTCCAGGGCGAAATCCACGCACTGGTCGGAGGAAACGGGGCCGGCAAATCGACCTTGATGAAGATCCTGGAGGGGGTTTATTCCGCCGATAGCGGTCAAATCGAAGTCGACGGACGACCGGTTCAGATTACATCTCCTCACGACGCGCGGGCGCTCGGCATCGGCATGATTTTCCAAGAGTTCAGCCTGATCCCATCTCTCACGGTCGCACAGAACATCTTTCTCACTAAAGAGCCTCGCGGCGTCGGTGGTCTCCTCGACGATCGCGAGAGCGAACGCCGAACAAAGGCAATCTTTACTGAGATGGGGGAGAGAATCGACCCTCGGGCGAGGCTCGACGATCTGAGTACTGGATACTGGCAGTTGACCGAAATCGCAAAAGCGCTCGCCCAAGAGGCGCGCGTCCTCATCATGGACGAGCCGACCGCCTCGTTGACCGAGACCGAGGTCCAGTCGCTGTTCGGTCTGATCCGCAAGCTCCGCGACCGTGGAATGTCGGTCATTTACATCTCCCATCGCATGGAGGAGATCTTTCGGATCGCGGACCGAATCACCGTGCTGCGCGACGGCCGTCGGGTTGTCACTGAACCTACGAGCGCTATGAGCATGCAACGGGTGATCGACCATATCGTTGGTCAAGCGATGGAGCACGCGTTCGCGTGGCAGGAACGGCAGGTCGACCGAGGCGTTGCCCCGCTCCTCGAAGTGCAGAACCTCGCCGCCGGCAGCAGTGTCCGCGGTGTGAGCTTTCATCTATTCCCCGGCGAGATCCTCGGCATAGCTGGCTTGATGGGAAGCGGTCGAACCGAGATGGCGCGCGCCCTCTTCGGGATAGATCCCATCCGGACTGGCCAGATTCGTGTTCTCGGGAGCGAGATCGTCATTCGTCGCCCAGGAGACGCCATCGGGCACGGCTTTTCCTTGGTTCCCGAGGATCGTCGGCTACAGGGGTTGGTCCTGGATCACTCGGTGAAAGACAACGTGCTCCTCCCGGTGCGGCACCGGTTGCGGCGCAGAGGATTGATCAACGACACCAAGGGAGACAAGCTGACCCGTTCGACGGTCGAGAGCCTGCAGGTCAAAACAGCGTCTATATTCCACCCGATACGCCTGCTTTCCGGCGGGAATCAGCAAAAGATCGTGATCGGTAAGTGGCTCGGCACGGACCCCAACATCCTCATCATGGACGAACCTACTGCGGGCGTGGATATTCGCGCCAAGACCGAGATTCTTGGCGTCATTCGCCGCCTCGCCGACCGCGGCAAAGGGGTGATCGTCATCTCCTCAGAGCCTGCAGAGCTACTCGCCGTGAGCGACCGGATCCTGGTGATGCGGGACGGTGAGGTGACTCGCGAACTGAATCGCCGTGAGATTGGGTCGGAGGAGGAGTTGCACCGTGCGGTCCAGGGCGCTGCCTAGGTCAAGAGCCATCAACGTCGATTGGCGCCAGTACATGGTCTACATTGGCTTCGTCGTGCTCATTGTGGTCTTTGCGATCACGCTGCACGACGACGGGTTCACCACACAGAACAACCTGCTCAACGTCGTTCGACAGACGGCGATCATCGCGACCATGGCGGTCGGGATGACGTTCGTGATTGCCGCTGGCCAAATCGACTTGTCCGTCGGCGCCGTGGCCGGTCTGTGCTCGGTCACGGCAGCGATGGCGATCGAGCGGTGGGGGTTGGTGCCGGGCATCGTCGCTGGCCTCCTCACCGGCGTGGCGGTTGGTGGCTTCAATGGCTTCCTCGTGACGCGACTCGTCATCCCATCGTTTCTCGTGACGCTCGGGATGATGGGAGTTGCCCGTGGCCTTGCCATGTGGATGACCGACACGGCGCCGGTTCCCATCCTCGACACGACCTACAACAACATTTTCGGTTCCGGGAACGTGGGACCTGTCCCCTCTCTGCTCATCTGGATCGCGATGGCGACCTCGTTCGGGTACATCGTCTTGCGCAAGACCGCCTACGGACGGGAGGTCCTTGCAACGGGTGGCAACGCGTCCGCTGCCCGCTTCAGCGGAGTCGACACGTCGAAAATCGGTCTGCTAGTGTTGACGGTGTCCGGCGCCGTCGCGGGACTCGCCGGCATGCTATACGCAGGTCGACTCCACTCCGGTCGTTTTTCGTGGGGCGAGGGCGACGAGCTCTCCGTGATTGCTGCCGTCGTGCTCGGTGGCACCAGCCTCTACGGTGGGAGCGGCACGGTGCTCGGGTCAGTGCTCGGCGCCCTGTTGATTGGAGTCGTCAACAACGGCCTAATCTTGATGGGATTAGAAACCAGTCAGCAAATTATTATCCGCGGCGGAATCATCGTCCTCGCGGTCGCACTCGCACGACGCCGGTAAACCCGGCTCCCAAGGCTCAGGATCTCCGGCGAATTGTGCCTACAGGTGACGGTTGCCAAAGTCACTACAACACATCGCTCATGGCTCAGGATTCTACGCCGCGAACTCGAGCGTCATCGCCTACTCAGCCAGCACCTCCGTCCGCGTCCTCCGCTCGGTGCCGCGAGCGCCGCAGCGCTACCGCTCGCCGATGTTGACGTGCCCCCCGCCACCACCAGCGTCCCCACCAGCCGCAGGAAGGTCCGCTGATACCGCTCGGCCATCAGAATCGCCGGCTGCGTCGCCGCTTCCGCCAGCCGCGGCGGCAGCCACCCCTCTACCCGCGCGGTTGTCATCACAATGATGGGCTCGTGACGCTGCGGTGGACCGACCGTGACTAGCCGAGGCCGTAGTTCTTGAAATGTCTCTAGACCTGAGCGGGTGGCCTGTTCAGTTGAGCGAGACATTCTGAACACAATCCGCCCCTCGTGACGATTCGTTGGACCGACCGCGACCCGCTCGGCGTGGGCAACACAGCTCGGTGATCAAACGGGGTCCTGGGATGCGGCCCTCTCTAGGGTGGGGCAAGGCCCAAACAAATAAGGATCTGCCGAGTAGCACCAGGAGAAGAACACCAGGAATCTGCCAAGCCGGGCGGTCGATCCCCCACGTTTCATCAACCGACCGTAAACGGTGCATGAAATCGAAGAAACTGGGTCGCACGCGGCGCTTCTTCCTTTGAAGTCGAAGTCGAATAGTTGACGAACCAGGGAATGTGACTGGGCAACCTCCGAATGAAGGCGGCGTCAAGCATTTGACCGGGCGGACTCGGCCATGCCCTATTCGATCAGCTGCAGAATCTGAAGCATTTGGTCGGCGTCCTCGCCGAAGTGTGTGTCGACCCGTTGGACGCGGACGATTCCGCTAGCGTCGACGATGACGAAGCCCATCTGCCCGACGCCTTGCATCATTCCCATCGGTTGCCCCTCCTTGGGGAGCATGTCGTACTGGCGCCGGACCGTGAGGTCACGGTCGAGCAACACCGGCAGGGTAATCCCGGTGGTCTGCTTCACCTCCCTCGATTGTTCGGGCGTGTCCCCGTCGATAACATAGACATCCGCCTGCCGGCTGAGAACCTCAGCCGTCTTCTGCAGCTCACCGAGCTGCTCCACGCACAGTTGTCAGGTGATCCCCATGTGGGAGACGAGCACCAGCGGCCGGCCCCGGCCCGGGGTGACCGTGTAGCGCATGCCCTCGGAGTCGGCGAGCGTG
>JAABUS010000952.1_pt1 | contig 68411 bp, 65 predicted proteins | sample 5560161 | NCBI WGS metagenome assembly JAABUS01 (sample SAMN10711885, study PRJNA513376) | rock metagenome | isolation source: Antarctica rocks | place: Antarctica: Victoria Land, Trio Nunatak nord | collected 2016-01-04
TATAGGGGCCCTAGTCTAGATACTATAAAAAGTCAAAGTTTAAAAAAAAAAAAAAAAAAAGTTGCTAAATCGGTGCAATATCGCTACTTAATCGGTACATAATATACTTAAAATATAGGACATAAGCAGATACGCATTTCCAGTATTTTATATAATTTCGGTATAAAATACGTAAAAATCGGGGTTTCCGGATTTACCGATATTATAATCGCCGTTAAAAACTATAAACCTTTATTATTAATAGGGCTTTAATAATATCGGCGGTAGAATAAATTATTCTACCTTATTATTTAAAAAGAACTTTAATTATAGGAGTAAATATATATAAATAACGGTTTTAACGTAGGTATAAAACCTTCGTTAATCTTTAAATTTTTCTTCTTTTATAATATCCTATTATCTTTTATATATATAAACTCCTATATACTACTATCGAAAGTTATACTATATTTAGACTTTTATTAATTTATAATAATCTCGGCCGTATCTTTAAACTCTTTCTTTAAGATTATAAATATTATATATATATTTTATAGGTAAGGCTAAAATTAATATATTATAATTTAAATAAATCTTTCTTTTCTTATTTTAAATTCTTTCTTTAATTTCATAATTATTAAAGTAAATAAATAGTTTATTTTATTTTTAAATAAGGTACTTATTTATATTTCGAAAGAATTAATATTATCGTAATATTTATTTTATTTTTAAATTATTAGTTTTAAATTTAATTTTATTAATAATATATATATAGCTAGATTACTTTAATACTTAATATATTAATTTAATCTCTACGATATATAATATTAACGATAGTATTTAGATATTTAATATATTTTTTATTTTTACTCTTTATAAGATAGCCGCCCGCTTTACTTTTACCCTATTTTTATTTTTATTTTTATACCTCCACTACTCTAAGCGGATAAACCTAGATAATTATATCTTATATAATAAAGTACTATATATAAAGTATATTTATTACGTAAAGAATAAATACCTATATAATTCTATATATCGCTAGTATTCCGAAACTGAATTATATTAACGTATCTAGATTCCGTTTAAATTTTATATTTTTATAAATTTTCCTTTTTACTGTTTAAAACGCCGAGGCCTTAATAAACGTCTTCGCGAGCGTATTATTAAATATATAAAAAATATTATAACCTTCCTTCGGGAGATTAAATCTAAAAGTAGTAATATTAAAAAAAAGAAGGATATATTATAATTAATATCTTAATTTATTATAAACGTCGAGGGTATAAATAATACCTTTTATACTTTTATAAATTAATATAGTTTAGATATAATTTATATATTAATAATTTTTTAAGGAGGGATTATTACCCGGGATACGGGTACGCTTTAAAATAAAATTATATAATATTAACCTAACGATCTTCTCGAATCGACGGACGAAGATAAAGTCGATAATAAAAACGAAGACGAAGCTCGTATACGTTATATACGAGATATTTTTAAATACGACTCTTCTCCCGGTTTTAATCTTATTACCGACTATTTTAATATACCTACTATCGACGATCTCGGTATTATCGATCTTATTTTATTCTCTAGCGGTATATAAAGAGTTATAGTATTTAATTATAAAGTTTTTTTAGTTAAGGATATTATAAAGCCTCGCTTTTAATATAGCGGTATAAAGGGTACGAGTTATTATATTTTAAATAAATTAATATCTTCTCGCGAGGCTTTTAAGAAAGAAGTTAAAGATAAAATTAATAATTTTAATTTTAGTTTTATTTCTACCCTTTATTTTTTAATTTAAATTCTCGGCCCCGGCCTTACTCGTAAATAACCGAGTTTTAATATTAAGAAAACTAGCCGTTTTAGATATAAACCTACCCGTAAACGCCCCGTTAACCGTAAAGATATATCTCGCTCGAAGTCTATTAGTAAAAAATAGTTAATAGTAATTAATAATTAATAACGCTTCCTCTTCTTATTTTTTACTTTTCATATTTTTTCTATTTTCGTATTCTCTTCGAATATTTCTCGTAGTTCTAGCGCGTTATCTAAAGTATCTATATTAACTTATTCGTTAAAGGTCTTTAATTATCCTAGTTATTTTATAAAGTAAAATACCTCGCTCTTTACTTTTTTCTTTTTTAGTACCTCTTTTATTTTTTATTCGTTCGTATTATTTATTAATTCTAGTAGAGGTATATTAAGAATCGAAATATTACTCTATCGTTAATAATACGACTCTAAAAGCGATATATAGAAGATATTATAAATACGGTAGTTAATTAATAATCCTAGGCGGTATATTTATATTCCGACGGTATCTAAAATCTTAAATAGTTTAATTACTTTATAAGAGAGCTTCTTATTTAGTTATTTTTATATTAAGTTTTTAGTTAATAATAGTATAAAGTTATTTATATTAAATGATTTCGGCTTATACCTTTTATTATAACTATATTTCTACGCCTCGACCGCGATAATTTATACTTTTATTAGGTACTCTCTCGAAGTATTAAATTTTTTAATTTTTTTTTATACCGATAATATTTCTCCCTTATATATCTCGCCCTCGAGACGCGGTTCTAGAGATAAATTATAATTATATATAATTATAAATAGTATCTATTTTATTATCGTATATTATATATTATAATATATTTATTTTATTATAAATAAAAGTATTACCTAATTATTTTACTCGCTTAAATAAAAGATTTTTAAATAGTATTCTAGGGTTTAGTTCTAGTATTTTATCTAATTATCCGTCTACGGATAAAATATAATATTTAGGCGTCTTTTAATTTTTATTAAATAATATATCTCTAACTAAAATATATTTATAAAGATAAAACCTCTATTAGAGATAATCCCTTTAAGAACTCTAAACTTTAGGATAATTTTTTCGAATATTAATTTTATTAACCCCGTAGAGTCGATTATTTTAATAGTTAAGATATATCGTAATATCTTTATATATTTATTTATAACTACGAGGACCGTATTATAAATATATTTATATTATTTATTTAAAGGTAAGTTAGTAATAAAATTTATTATAATTTCCTTCTACGGTACCGTAGGATATAATAAAGAATTAATCTCGTTATAAAGATAATATCGATATACCTTAACCTATTAATATATATTATATATATCGATATATTCTTATACGTCGGCCTTAAAAGTACTCTAGAAATATTTTCTAATAAATAACTTCGTTATCTTTTTAATACTAAAATACCCCGTTAATATATTATTATAATATTATTCTAATAGCTCTTCGCGGACTAATCCCTCTTTAAGTATATAAATCTTATTATTATATCTAAAAATTAATATAAAATTTAAAGTTTATACCCCGGCGGAATATTAGTAATCCGTCTATATAATTTCGGCGATTCTTATCTATAAGAAGGAATTATCCTTTTATAAAGCGCGAATTATTTTAATTATTAATAAACTTTTAGCGTTATAAACCGTTTTATAAAATACTATTAATTTAGTAATAATATATAGAATAAATAATTTATAATTTATAGTTCTAGCGATAAGGTTAAATAGTTCCTTTATTATATTATAATCGATTTAAATAAACGTTTTATTTAAACTCTTTAGAATTTCCTATCTAGGTATTAACTCCTTAGGTTTAGATAAATTTATTATCGAAGAATATACCTTTTTTATAGTAAATCTTAAAGACCTTAGTAACGTAAATTATATATATATTAAGTTTTATATAACGCCTACGGATATATTACTTAATACCGGCGAAATATTATTTATATCTAGATCTTTTATATCTACGAACGTATTTTATATTATAGCGAAAATAGAGTCTTAACTAGTACCTTCTAAATTTAATAATTTCTATTATAAAGTAAATAATATATTATTTAAAAAGTTATCCTAGCTTTTATAATTAAAATAACGCGAGGGGTTATCGGCTAAATTATTTTTCCTAAAATAATATAAAATTAAGAAATTAAAAGATAAAAGTTTTATTACCTAACGCGCCTAGCGATTATTAAGTTATTTAATATTTATAAAATTCTTTAGATTATTATAATTAGTTAAAACTTTTTTTTTATATAAACTACCCTCGAGGTAGTATTACTATTATTTAAATATTATAATAATTACGAGGAGCTCTTTATTATAAATCTTATATCGAATTTTTAAACCTTATATTTTATAGGACTAAAAAGCGACGGGATATTATTTATTATTATTTTATAATTATATTAAAATCGTAGTTATAATAAAATTAGAAGTATCTATCTTAATCCGAATTTTTAATTCTAGATTAAAGTATACTAGAATAGGTATATATAAAAATAAATCGCGAAATAAATAAAATATTTACTCTACCTCTTTAGGTTATTTAAATAGACTAAATTTTTTATTATTTTAACTACCTTTTAATAGACCCGTTAATAGGCCTATTATCTACGAATAACGATAAATAAATCGACGATAAAAATTAATAAAGTTTAAAAATACTTATATATTATAAAAGGACTTTAGTTTTAACTAGGATTAAATTATATTAATCCTACGTTCGTTTATCGATATATTTTTAGTATTTATAATAAACTCTAGAAACTTAATTAACCGAGTAAAGAATTTATATTTCTTAAAACTCGCGAATAAAGAATATTTTCATAGGCGTTCGAGTATTTATTATATATAATTAATATACTCCTCTTTTAAATTTAAATAAATCAGGATATTATCTAGATAAATAATATAAAATATATTTATTAAACCCGTTAACGAATTATTAATATAAATTTAAAAAATAGTAAATATATTTATTAAACTAAATAATATTATTATATATTCGAAAAGGTTATATCGTGTATAAAATATTATCTTCTATTTATTACCTTCTTTAATTTTTATTCGATAATAAGTATCTTTTAAATTAAGTTTCGTAAATTATATAATATTATTTAGGCGGTCTAGCGTCTTATTAATTAAGAATAACGAGTAACGATTCTTAATAATAATTTTATTAAGACCTCGGTAGTCGATATATAATCGTAATTTAGTATTATTTTTTTTTAAAATAAAAAGGATAAGAGCCCCGGTGGGGTTTATAGAGTATTTAATTTAACCCTTTATTAAAGCGTCGTTTAGGTATCTCTTTAATTTTATTAATTCTAAATTCGATAAATTATAGAGAGGCCCGTATAACGGGTTATTCTTTATATTAATTATATAATCGTTATCTTTATACGATAGTAATCGACCTACTTCTTTATCTAAAAAGATATTATTAAAATCTATAAATTCGTTAGGAAGCGTAGGCGGTACGATAACGGAACTATTAAAAGATATTATATTAATAATAGTATCGTTTTTCTTAGTCTCGTTCCTATTAATAAGATCTTAATTAAAAGGACTAACCTTAATATAAATTAATATATATATAATTAACTACGTTTTTAATAATTTCGTAAAATCCTTAAATAATTTTAATATATATATATTTAGCGCGATACCGAACCGTTAAGTACGTATATTATAATCGGTTTAAATTTTTTCCTTTTTTATAACTAGTATATTTATAATAATAGGCGAGCCTTTTTTATTAATAAAGTAAAAGATATTATTATACTCTTTAGTTTATCTTTATAAATCGGTTAACCGGTAGACGATATTATAAATATTATAATAATAAATAGATTACCCGCTTATTTATTTAAGAGTCGGTAACGGCTCGCTCTTAAGATACTTTAAATTATATTATTATATAAATATCTCGTTAATAATATTTATCTCCACTCCTAGATCTTTATTTATTTTAATACGAATAATTTTTATATCGATATTAATTAGGTTCGTAATAATTTCTTTATCGATATTTATACTCGGTCGGGTTTTTATTTCCTTTTATTCTCTTAGGATAAAGATTTCCTTAAGTGTTTATTATTTTTTAACTCGGCGATATAATTACCGATATAATTAATAATTTTTATTTTCTTCTTTAAATATTTATTAGAGTAGTGGCCGAATTTATAATAATTAAAATACTTAATATCCTTAAGATTCTTATCGCTCGCGCGAGTCGTATATTTTTTATTTATATTATTACGACTATTATTATTAGGACTTTATTTCTTTATATTAGATTTATTTTTATTATCTCCGTTTTTTAACCTCTTTTTATACCTTTTCCGAGGTCCTAACTAATTATTTTAATTATTATTTTATATCTTAAAGTCTCGATTAAGATTATATTCGTAACGCGCCGTAAATAATATAAATTCGGTTCGCTTAATAGGAATATTTTAGGCTCGGTTAACTTCTTTTAAAATATTAAATTTTAAGTAGGTTATTAAATAAATTATCTATTATTTTTTTATTATAAAGAGGTAGTTCGGTTTCTAGGGTATTAAAATAAATATCGAAATTTTATATTAATTAATTATTTCTTTAACGTATATATTAATATTTAAAATTCGTATTTATAACTTAATTTAAAGAGTCTTTAATTATATTAAATAAATAGTCCGTAAAGAACTTTTATATTAATATATTTACTAGATAAAGTTTCTTATATTTATTTTATAACTTTTTAATTTACCCCTTTAAATAGGGTATTATATATAAATTTTTTTTTTTATTTATTTAAAAGTTTACGGGTATTAAACGGAACGTAGTCTTTATATTATAAATTTATTCTTAATAATTTTACGGATTCTTTATATAAAAATCCTATAATTTCGATAACCGTAAATTACTTTAATTTATATTATAACTAATTTAATTATAACCTACCGTCGGGCCGCTTTCGTTTTTTATATTTAATTTTTAAAGATTATTTTCGATTTCCTTATCTTCTTTACCTACGATAGTATATCGTAAATTTTTAATATTTTTCTAAATTATAATAATAGAGGCCTTTTTCTCGAGGGCTTTCTATTTACGTTTTAATTTTATAAATTATTAATCTACCGTAAAATTAGTATTCTTTAATAAATCTTTTATATTTTTATCTAGAGTATTAATCCCGTATATCTCGCCTTCGGGATAATTATTTCTAGAAAGATCTTCTATACTTTTAATAAATTATTATTTAAGAAGATTAAGAGAGATTAAAATTATTAAACTATAATATCTAGGGTATTTATAATAATATAAAAATAAATATAAAGCCTTAATAGGAAAATAATCTTTATATTTAAATAATAAAATTAATTTTTAAAGAGTTAGAGTAAAGGTACTTTAAGTTTTTTATTTCTAAAGGGGCTCCGGAGTACCGGAAACTATAATATAATATTATAATATAAATAGTATAACTACGCCGTATACTCCCTTTAGGGGATTTATATACTATATTTAATAACTACTATAAAGCTAGTTTTAATATAGTATAATATAATTTTATTATCGTCTTTATTAATCTTATTATCGTTTTTTTATATATCTCGCTATCGCCCTTCTATATACCTCGTTATCGCTAGTTATATCTTTATAGTCCCTTTATTCTAACCTAGATCTAGTAATTATATTAAATATTTAAAGAGTAATAGATTTAAAAGTAAAGAGTCTTATATTAAAAGCGGAGGGTAAGACTAAACCTTTTACCTCTATAAGGAAGCGATCTAAAAATAACCTTATCGTTATTATAAATATAGACGAGCGGGAGTTATAGAAGTAACGGATTATTAATATAACGTTCTTAAATTAATTTAGTTAATAGTATAGAGCGGAATATTAGGGTAGAAGAGCGATAGTAATATATAAAAGGGATAAATAGTGTGGATAAGTAATAACGATATATATAAGAGCGATATACCGCGTATATATATTTATGGTGGTGACGGTAACGTAGTAGATAAGTAAGGTACTTAGATTTGGGTGTGAACCCTATATAAATCTAAGTACCGAAACGTGCGCTCCCATCTAACCGAACTGTGCGCTCCCCCCAAACGTGCGCTCCCAGGACTTCCCGAGAGATCAACCATCCTCATACCAATTGACTCTCCGGCTCTCCATATGCTTCCTCGATTATGGCTGACGGCTAGACACCTCGCGCCCAAGACGGACCCCGTTCTACCCCAAACCCACCAATCCATAATGTCAACCTTCACCCTCCCCAATAGCAACCCTTCCGTGCCCGTTCACCTTACTTCCGACCTAGAGAAAGACCAGCTTCTCTCCTTCCCTGCCTTCAAGACCTGGATCTCCACTCTACAACATTCGCTTTCCACGCAACAAAACTCGAAGCACACCTTCCACGCCGCCCCCTATCATCTCCGCAAAATCAACATCCAAGCTGTTGACTTCTTTGCCGTTGGCCGCATTGGCTTCATAAAGCTAAAGGCCGAAGTCTCAAATGACAATGGCGAAAAACTACCCGGTTCCGTGTTCCTGCGAGGGGGGAGTGTGGGCATGATGTTGACACTGCAACCGGACGATGTACCTGAGGGGACGGAAAACGAGAAACATGTTATTCTTACTCTACAGCCTAGGGTGCCAGCTGGCTCACTCTCTTTGGCAGAATTGCCAGCGGGTATGCTTGACGACTCGGGAACTTTCTCTGGGGGCGCGGCGAAGGAGATTGAGCAGGAGACGGGGCTGAAGGTGCCTGCGGAAGAGCTTGTAAATCTCACGCAATTGGCATTACCCAAGGGCGAGGGAGAGGAGGAAGAGCATTTACAGCAAGGCATGTATCCCTCAGCGGGCGGCTGTGACGAATTCGTGCCATTGTTTCTGTGGCAGAAGAGGATACCGAGGGGCCAGATGAAGGAGTGGCAGGGTAAGCTGACGGGGTTGAGGGATCATGGGGAGAAGATCACTATTATGTTGGCGCCTTTGGAGAGCGTGTGGAGGGTTGGGGGGCGGGACAGTAAGGTTTTGGGGGCGTGGGCGCTTTATGAGGGTTTGAAGAGGGAGGGGAAGATCTGAACACATTTGTGTCCCTTCCAAGTTTGGCAGAGACTTTTGCCCGCTCTCAGAAGCGCATCTCTCTCATACCGTCTCTCAAGAGTGCATGCTGAACTGTTCGGCCGTGCGGAGGGCTCTGAGGCTCTTCATGTATGGCTAGTATTGCAATCCTGTGTTGCAATTGCCTAAAGAAAACATATGCTGACAAGGCTACGGCTTGGCAGAGCGGAAAGTCTATAAAAAGGGCAGCATATGCCGAACGTTACGATCAAAGGTGCAGGCTTGAACGACGTGTCTCCTAGGCCCTAGCAGTCACGGAAACACTCATCGTACCTAAAGAACGATCCCGTCGAAGTTAGTTCTCTAAATGAATAGCAGGGTTAGTGTCAGAATAAGTGGCAATTTTGCGTGCCAGTGTCGCCGTTTTTGCAAAAAGTAGTCCTAGTTTGAACAGCGAGTCGAGCATTTCAGCTCGCTCTAAAGCTATTCAATACCTAATGCGTTATCTTGTGTATCAATGGTATTCGGTATCTTCTTGCATCGCGCGGTCATCGTAAGATAAAATTCTTGGCATCAATCTGACAAGCATCATTATGGTTGAACCGACACCATCGATTCAATCTCGACCACAGCTAAATCTTCCATAACGGGCCCATGCAATTATGCTCGGCAATGATACTTTCGCCGAGACCAGTACATCGTTTTTTCTATGTCAGACTCTTTGCTTCCCAGCCTTGCAAAATAATGAATAATGGTTAGACCCCTCCTGCCAAACAACCTTTCAAGATATCTAAGAAAAGATCCGCATCACTCACTAGGGCCGGGATCAGGCATTTATGATGCTTGCTCACTTGCCAAAGGATTCGTCTCAAAGATCATACGGCGGTGAACAACCTCATCCTGACGTGGTGCTAGGCTCCTGAGGACTCGATTTGGTGCTCAGAATGAACACGTGTACACAAATTTAATCTAGGCGAAGACGAAATGTACAGTAAGAGGTCCACAGATGGTTATGTTCGGCTCGGTAGCATCGGGATAAGCAGGCTAAATATGTTTAGCTAGTCTTGAGGCTTATTTCTGCACTCTTTCAACCGCTCCTAATCAACGACAGCCAACTTTCAATCACATTGTGGAATGCAGAGTTTCGTACCGCCTCTATCTGACCTTCATAGTGGATGTATGCTTCTAACGATAGGGGTTTGCGTGTGAAATTCAGATGGATCATACGCCCACATCATGCCTGATATATCCATCCGGCTGATTGTGGAAGAGATTCCATTTTAACCCTGCGAATCTTGTCAGCTTGCGGCTCAACGAGGTATGTGTATAAGGCCGTGCTAAAAATCCGTACACGTATCACACAAATGTCTTTGCTGCAATCTCGATCACATTTTTACTACCTGCATTGCATATCTTGGCCCTTGATCGATGTGTCTTACGTGCGTTATATTTCGCACTCGCCTGTCATTTTGATCCAAAAATCACGCCATGAATTGGAGCAGACCACATGGGTGCCAGAGCGGGCTTGTAAGAGATGGGGTGCTGGCGATGGAGACCTACCACTGGTGAGACCGAAGACCCTCAATAGCCCTAGTGCGCTTCCACGCAATATTTGAAATTCTTTCTGGTCGTTTCGCAGACGCCGATGGACTTGCGGTCTGCTGTGGGTCTATGTGTGGCACGTGGAATGTACCAGATATCCTACAGCCTTACCGCAGCTTATAAAGCTCCCAGCATGGCGTGACATATCGGGTACCCTGCTGCAGCCTGCCATTATTACAAAAGATTGTGACTTCTCGCCTGCCGTTGCTCCACCAGGCTCTTCTCATCCTGGAGCTTGTCAAAGAGAGCGTAAAAAGCCTGAAAATTAGACCGATAATTTCGAATTTCGAGTTGCAATCTAAGCTTTGCTCTTCATACACCAGCATGACAGTGATTTTAGAATATCGGAGACAGCTGCCGGTTCCACAGCTAGCTATGCAGGCCGAAAGACATGAGCCGCTATTGCACATCGGATTTTGCCAAGAACTCTGTGCCGTTGCGTGGAAAGACTATAAATGCGTGCCTTCCCCTCACATACAGACAGGAAAACCTAAATACCAAGGCTTGCATCGCTGGTCTTTATACTATTGGAGATCTTTAAAGTATAGAATTGTTGCAAATCATTCATCAACATGAAGCTCGATGTTGGTACAATATTGGTGACCTTGTTCGGCGGCGCCTGTTGTGCTCCCTTCTTCGAAGGAATAAAAATACGGTCCTAGCTGGCTAATTTATCTACAGCACAAGCGGAATACCTTCAAGCCTAGCAAAAGGTGCACGCAGCCATAGCAAGCAACCCCAAGATCCTGATGTTCCGGTCCCCCGATTACGGTAGCGTGAGCGACGTCAACCCATGGTGGCCTGGTTCGATGGCATGGATTACTATCCCCAGCGGGAACAATTCTTGCCAGTGCCTACGACGCTTTCTACAACGGCTTCGCAGCGCAATACAACAAGCACTTCTGTATCGATGAGACTGGCTCCAGGTCCGATGCTGTTTCCTCAAAGGAAGCGCGTAGCGCAGCTTGCTAACACTGATATGTCTGCAACGAGTCTGCGACTTAGTTTAAGTTCTACAAGGGGAGTGATGACTTCCGCATCATCCAGGGGCAGTGGGCGGCTATTATCAGGGAGACGCTGTCGAACTCTGCCTGAACGAGGTTGACTTTTCATTGAAGTATTGTCTTGGTCAGGGTATATTTTGGACTCAACATCCACTCCTGTCGCATTCAAATTTAGTGCTGTATGCAGCAGTCGTACAGACGTCTTTGCATACAATTGTTTCTCCTCTCTTCCTTCATTTCCATCGTCTCTGAGCAGCCTAAGATATGTAGAGCAGCACAAAATCAACTCGCATGCATTCCCCTATTCATTAATACGCCCCTTGCAATTCAATGCGGTATCATCCTTCTGCGCCATCAATGCCGAATGCGTATTCAATCGTGATCGACATGTCATGCCTTTCCATGGAAAGGGAGCGTCCCAGTCCACTCTACTTCCATACAGTCTGAGTCCTTGTCGACTGGTTTAGTCTTTGCTATGAGGCTTATCAACTCCTTTAGGTCCTCCTTGCCCATGCCATCATCATTCCATGCTTCCGACCCTATCTCTGATGCCGATTTACTCTCGGAAACATCGATTGGAGTGGGGGAATCCACTGCTTCTGCGCTGACAATTTTCGCCTTGTTGAGTTGACGTTTCTTGGCTTTGCGTGCTTCTATGCGAATCTCACGTCTCTTCTGAGTGCCCAGATATCGCGATTCGCCAACGCTACCAAGCGGGCTTTCATTACACCCAAGCTTCGTGGTCAACCTCAACGATGCCAGTAAGCGCGTGTCGTCTAGATCAATATTGGGGTCCCGCTTCAGATTATTGAGATGTTCTAGCATCGGGTCTTTGCGTTCTTGGCTTCTGCCAAAGTGCGACAGTGCAACCTCGACTGGATTTGGTGCCGCTGTGTTAATGTTTTGGTCGATGGGATTGATAGTGGAACGCCCGTCATTGTTGCTGAAATAGTTGGTAATCAAGTTGGCGCTGGGAATGATGATTGGGTGTTCGTCACCCGCTTTCTCTTGGAGCCTTAACGACTCAATGACACGAAGCCTCGAGATTTCTCCTGGTTCTGGGATGTTACCCTTCCCGAGGGCAATCCTCCGTTTGGCTGCTTTGTCTGCTCTGAGCGTCAATTTTTCGATTCGGCCTCTCAGTGAGGTTCTGGATGCTCCTATGCCCTTGGATTTGCTGTTCAAGCTTATGCCTTCTATTGCTCGCTCCAAATTCAAATCTCTGACCTTCGCGTTTTTGATAGCCCTAATCTTGCGAATCTTGTTGGTATTGCTGTCCTTACGGGTCTGGCGTTCTGCATCACGCAAAGTCTGGAGCGGCTCAGGATTCTTCGTGGCCCATCGCGTGCTTCGACGAACGTACGAGATTGTGGTTATGTCCTCGTCCCTATCCACTACACGCCATGAAGCAGCAATGCTATGGACTCGATCGTGAACCATGGCTTGGATCTCTTCTCTGGTACGAACGAGCCCAGCGCCTTCGAATATCTGAGTCCAATGGTCATCGCAGTCGATGAATTTATGCCAGATGTGAGACGTCACAGTTAAGTCGATTCCGAGATCTTCATTCACATCGGTTGTACTCCGGATTCGGCCGCTATCGTTCTCGAATTCATGGTCCAGGATCTCATCTGCATCAGTGCGAGGTACCCCAGGAAAATGTTGAAAAAGCAGTCGACGATCTTGCTCCAAGTCGCGGCTTTCTTTCGTAACTAGCTCTTCCTTTCGCGTTTCATCTGATTGCGGCCACATCTTTGGGGAACAGCCTGGACGATGTTCTTTGGACAGTGCAAGCCGACTTTCTGTGGCGCTTGCTGAGCGCCCGAGACCTAAAATCTTCTTAAGAAATCACTTTGGAAAGTAGAAAGTATCACATGATCGAACTCGCAGTACTCTATGGGCACACCGCCAGGATTTCAGGTGTACTGTTTTGAGACTTCCGCCCTGCTGCAGTAAGGATACAAGTCATCTATCACTCTTCACCTAGCAAAATGATCGATAAGTGAATAGGGCAGACTTTTCTAATCGTAAATCGATAGTAGCCGAGGCCCGAATTTTAGGGATAGCGGACCAATGCCAGCTGACCCAACAGACTTGCATTGATGTTTTTCCGTGGTCTGCCAACAAAGAGCAGTGTGATTTCTCATAGACCGTATCAAGCCTGTCTATGGAGGGTTAATGGATACAGTTCAGGGCCCTCCCAAGACACCCATCTCCTACAAATGGGAGCAAGCTTGCTTGTCATACCAGGGATAAGACGCCTCGCCAGGCTAATGGACCCCGCTCGAGTCTGTCGCCGACAAAGACACGGAGTCCAACATCGGTCCCTTCCTTTTCAACGGCGACATCATCATTAGCCAGGAGAGCAGTGACTCCAGCTGCAGTGTCAAACATAGCAAGAATGGTGGTTTCGTACTACGGGCTGTTATGGTCAGCGAAAAGTCAGAGGAGGACAATATCCTGATCACCGCTCAAGCCAGGGACGGGTAGTGCGGCTCTAGTGGAAAAGAGGCTGAAAAGGCAAGATGATTCCCGCTTGTCAAGCAATATGGCAACTTCAAGAGCCTCAAGCTCAACTCTGATCCAGAGGAGCGGTGGAACTGCGAGACAGGCTCTACTGGTATCGGGGTGAAGACGAGGCCTGCAATACTCGAATCCTTGCAAGAAAAAGCGGAAGCGATCAGAATCGAGCAGACCCGTGACCATGAAACGCGCCACAGCGAGCTACTCAGGGAGCAAAAAGAAGAGCGGAGGCACTAGACATTGTTTCCAAAACCTAGCGGGCAGAGATGGAGGAGAGGTTAGCCCATCAGCGGACCACTGCAGAACCAAGGCCACGGAAATGGCTCTGTTCGAGCGCGAAATTGGCTGTTCGAATTTGGTAGAAGCAAATACGATCTTCCATCTTCGACAAAGTTTGCTCGTGATACTACTTTTGGGGTTTCTTTCAGCTTTTCTGAATGTAATGATGGACCACATTGTTTGTAGACCCAGCGCCACGTGTAAGTATTGAGTCGAGTCAAAAGCACGTGTCTGTGCTGTAGAACTGTGTGCAACATTGCTCGATCTTAAGGTCAGAAGAGCCATGATCAAGTCGAATAATCGTCTCTAACACCTCAAGCGCTTTCTTGCACGAGTTTGGGGATGCAGATCCTGGAGTCCGCGGAACGTGGCGGTTGTTTGGCCGTTTTTATCGGTTTTCTTGGCGAGTCCTTTCACGCTTCCTACCCGGCGGAGATCTGCCTCACTAGCCACCTCGTTTTGGAATAACAATCTAGCCTACAGTCGAATGGTAGTGTACATAGCCCTGAGGTACCTAGTACTAGCAATACCAATTCTCCCCTTACCTCTAGACGTGCCATAGGTGTCGTTCCTGTTTTCTCCTACGCTACCTTACGCAATCCAAATTACGCCCATGATGTCGGGGGATCCCAAGATCTCCGACGCCAAGGTCCTCTTTACCAAGCCATTGGTACTCTCTCCACCAAGGTTTCTTCCTCCTAGCGATTGCTAACAACACAGATGATCGAAGATGCTCGCTGGACCAACCTCATCCTAACAACCTACCAAGACCCTCTAGGCAAAGAACGAACGTGGGAACATGCGGAGCGCTCCGTGAGCCCCTCTCCACGGTAGTTCCAGCTCTCTGCCAACTGAAATATTTGTTCCAGACCCGTCCCAAGAACTCCCCTATAGATGGTGTTGGCATCGTAGCCATCCTACAAAAATCATCTGGTCCTGAGCTTTTGCTACAAAAACAGTTTCGTCCTCCGATAAACAAGGTGGTTATCGAGGTGCCTGCGGGCTTGGTAGATGCGAACGAGTCAGCGGCGCAGAGTGCGGTGAGGGAGCTCAAGGAAGAGACAGGATACGTGGGCGTCGCGGAGGAGATCAGTCCTGTGATGTTCAATGGTACGTGGTAACGGGTTTAGGGATGGCCGGTGAATACGTAGAGATATGATTGCAGGGGACTAAGACATTTACAGACCCCGGCTTCTGCAATACCAACCTGAATATGGTGCACGTCAACGTTGACATGTCACTGCCAGAGAATCAGAACTTGAAGCCTCGGTTGGAAGAAAATGAGTTCATCGAGGTCTTTTCGACGCCGCTGAAGGATCTGTATGCCGAATGCAAGAAGCTAGAGAGCGAGGGATATGCTATTGATGCGAGGGTAGGCACGCTGGCCGAGGGGATAGAGGTTGCTAGGAGGTGGAAGCTGTGATGAGAGAAGAGATACGAACTACGAGACTACGAATAATCACGAGGAATGCAATATACCTGCTTGACTGGGTTCAAGCTAATTGACTGCCATGTCACAAGTGAGCTAACTTGGACAGTTTCTGGAGGCTAGATACTTTTCTCTAGCACACGTTGCAATTGGTACAATCCTTATTCAAGTCCCTTCTTGGTAGGCTCCCCATGATCTAATGCTCCGGACACATAGTCTGAACAGTTGCCTCGATATAATCTCCTCTTTTGGCCAATATGCCCGGAATAACAATCTGCTCACGCTTACCGGGTGTCTAAACGAATAGCATGGGAGAGTACAACTGTACACCATCGAGCCGCGCTCAGAAGGTTGAAGCATCTATATGGACCATATTTTCCTCTATGGTTGTCGCGATCGTATTGCGGACCTGGCCCTTGAAAACCCTTTTTCGCAAGGAGATATGGCTTGATGATACGTTGGTAGTCATTGCAAGTTTGAGTCTCATTGGCTCCTGTGCTACTTCGGGGATTGAGGCTGTATTGAGGTCTTTGCTCTGGCGTAAAAGCATCACAATCCAGATCGCCGTTGACCAGCAAAACTCGATCAAGTCCTGACGAAGCGGATTCTTTCGAGTATAGTAAAGTACAACCAGTCACCTACAAAGCTTGTTCGCGTTGACTGGATATCCACTCCGGCCAATTATGCCAGCGAAATCCTGAGCACTGCAATTTCAGGTCTCACCAAAACAGCACTGCTCTTCTTCATCGCTCGTTCGACATCGGTTAAAAACATGAGGCTTGCATATTGCTTAGTTACCGCCATCGTGACACTCTGGGTAATAGGATCAACTTCTTCGCTTGCGCTACATTGTGACTGGCCACGTCCATGGGTTTTTACGGAAGATAGGTGCGGTGATCACGTATTTTTCAGCTTTGTGCTCACGTTAATCATAGTTCTGACTCGTGGAAAGGTTCTGCAATACAATTTCATTGGCGGCTTAAGCATCATCACCGATGTCTTGATATATCTCATCTCGGTCTCGATTGTGCGGAAGCTGTTTATTGCCAGGAGAGCGAAGAACAAGGCTTTTGCTGTTTTCGCCCCGACTTTGCTGTAAGCTCCTTTCGGTCCGTCCTCTAGTGCATCTCTGCCTCGCTGCTATCGTGCAGGTTAGGGTCCTCCACTCGTATCTGCACAGCGGTTACCAAACCTATAAGTTCAATCCCAGCAGTACGCTCAAGTCTTATCTAATTCTGACTGGCTCTAGGAGATAAGGTTGGGGCTGGCATTGCGGATCAATGGGGTCCCTATAGATGCTTTGCTGTGCTAGTTGAAGGCCGCAGGATAGTGATGAGCTTTAGTATCATTACTGCTTGTATCCGGGGCTTCAAGTCCATTCTTCTAGCAGCATAGAACGGCCTGTCGGATCCCTCCACGCGACCAACGAGCGACACTTGGGCTTTGCCGTCGTACTTGATATAGGACTCAGACTGGTCCGACACGCTGTGGGGGCAAACAGTCACAGCCGCTAAGGGCACCAGTAGCTACCTTCGCCCATAGCAAAACATGCGTAGCATAGAACAAGTACTTCTCAAAGCATCATTTTTGTCAAACCCTTCACAGCCTGGGCCACTCCCAATCATTTCAGTGACGCTCAAGGTATGAGTACAAGACATCCAGCTAGACTCAGCCAAATCCGTCTCACATTTGGGCACTGGAAGATCTCATTTGGCAATGTTAGAAGAAGTTCAGAATGGTGCATTTCCAATTTCAGATCTTGTCCGACCTCAATTTAGAGACGCCAAAGGCACGACCGTCATCTGTGGAGTATCGCATCCAACGACAATGTCCGCGCCTGGCACTTTTGCGGGATATCGGAAATGTTTTAGACCCTCGTCTAGTTGGCTTCCTGGACAGGCAATTGCAGCAGTTCGAAGTCGTGTTCTATCTTTCGGGAAACCACGAACCCTATGACACGAAATTTTCCAGGGCGAAGCAACCCTATACGCTTATAAGTTGGAAATTGGAAAGCGACGGCGCTCACCCAACTCGAAAGCAGGCAAATGCGCATTTTTGGACCGGACGAGGTACGATTGCTCAGCAAAGTTGACAGTGCTCGGATTTACACTATTCTCCTTCATCAAATCAGAGCAGCGACACTCGGTAGCAAGATTTGTGCCGGATTTCTCCAACATCAGCGACTGGACCGTTGATTCCCATAATGCCGTTCTCCAGAGCGACTTGCAATGGCTGAACTTTCAAATTTCTGAATGTACGCGGGACGAGCTATACCAAAGAATACGAGCAAGACCACAACACCATTATACCAGCGCTATTGGGAAACGAACCTAATATGGTAAAGTATTGGAACCCAGCAAACGATACCGCTCAATCGTTCTTGGCGCACTACCGTCCGACAGCACTGAAGGCGGCGGCGAATGACCCGCGTCATGTGCAAGATCACACTCAAGTTCAGTCTGCGTTTGTGACGGATATTCTACGAACAACGCTTCAGATGTATCGACTAGAGATGGGTCTATAGCTCTACTCAAGGCGATTCTAATATTGTAAGAATTAGTCTAATCGACTTGGTAGTATAGGATTTATTAGGGATTAAACTTTTGGCCAAAATTTTAGGCTTTTTACGTTAATTCCTTAGCTCTAATCCCTTTTCAAGCGCTACCTACCCTACTAAGTCTACTACTAATATTTAGAGCCTTATAATGCAAGGACTATCTATCTAGATTATTCTATTCCTGCGGCGTTAGAATCGCCTTAAGTGGAGCTATATACTCATGTACGGTTGATAGATTAGAAGAGTTATTCGTAGAGTTAGATTTGCATGTAGCGCGCAAAAAAACAAAAAAAAATGGCAAGGATTCCACAGCTTCATGAATACGCTAAATCCCGACTTCATGAAGTCTTGGCGATCTATGATGCGAACAAAATTATCGTCGATCTCAAATTCTTTACACCTCCTTTTGACTGACACTTTCTCTCTTTAATACCAATGCCTCTCTACATTATCTAGGTGAAAGAGATGAACTGAGATAATTGCTTCCGACCTACTAATTATGCCCTACATCCACGATACCCCTCGCGAGTCTCCATCTCCACCTACCTCTCTCTCTGCCGCCTCTTCTCCCACCTACGAAAAGCAGGAGCCTTCCGCTGAAACGCTTCGTCGTAATCTACACCATGAATCCGATGTCCTAATAGTCGGCGCTGGCATTCTCGGCACCGCCCTTGCCATCACAATCGCTCGCGCCCCTCACAATCGCTCTGTTACCCTACTAGAAAAGGCTTTGAAGGAGCCTGATCGCATTGTCGGAGAGCTTTTACAGCCTGGTGGTGTATCTGCATTGAAAGAGTTGGGACTTGAGCAATGTTTAGAAGAGATCGATAGTATCAAAGTCGAAGGTTATGAGGTCATATACTACGGGCAAGGGGTGGAGATTGCTTATCCAGCGAATGCAGGTAAAGTAGCGGGGAAAGACAGTAATGGCAGTCAGACAAAAGAAGGCAGACCACAAGGAAGGAGTTTTCATCATGGGCGCTTCATAAGGAGATTACGAGAGGTGGCTTTACAAGAGGAGAATATAACCGTGGTCGAGAGCACGGTCACAGATGTCGTCAAGTGCGGTTATACCGGTAACATCCTTGGAGTGAATTGCCTCACTCAAGGAGAGAAAGACGTCTGGTTTGGCCAATTGACCGTTCTAGCGGACGGGTACGCCAGCAAGTTCCGCAGGGAGTACATTCCAAGACCGGTCGTTAGCAAAAGTCGGTTCTGGGGATTGGAGCTTATTGATGTCGAGTTGCCACGACCACTGCATGGACATGTCATCTTGGGGGATGGTGCGCCTGTATTGCTCTATCAGATAGGAACGAGAGAGACCAGAGCGCTGGTGGATGTGCCTGAAGGACTCGAATCCGCTAGCTCGAAGAATGGAGGTGTGAAAGGGCATCTGAGACAGGTGGTGCTGCCGAGTCTGCCAGACTGCATCAAACCGTCATTTGAAAGGGCGCTGGAGGAGGGAAAGCTGAGGAGCATGCCAAATTCGTTTTTGCCGCCAAGCGTCAACCGGTTCCCTGGGATGATCATGCTTGGGGATGCCATGAATATGAGGCATCCGTTGACGGGTGGAGGAATGACGGTCGCTTTCAATGACGTGGTGCTGCTTAAGGAGCTATTGAACCCAGAAATTGTGCCCGATCTGGGGAACTCGAAGGTCATACTGAAGCAGATGGAGAGGTTTCACTGGAAGAGGAAGAATTTGACGAGTGTGATCAATATACTGGCGCAAGCTTTGTATTCCCTCTTCGCAGCGAATGGTACGTCTCTGAACTCTAGTCTCAACCCCGTCACTAACAAAGGCTGTAGACCCCCAACTTAAGGCTCTCCAGCTAGGCTGCTTCCGGTACTTCCAGCGCGGTGGCCAATGCGTCGATGGTCCTGTGGGTCTTCTCGCAGGCATCATTCGCCAGCCACTCGTCCTCTTCTACCACTTCTTTTCCGTTGCCCTACTTGCCATTTGGCTCGTCCTGTCCGAGTCGCCTCTTTATAAGCTACCCTTAACATTGATATCCAGCATCGGCATTTTCTACAAGGCTTGTGTTGTTTTGTTCCCCTTCATCTTCTCGGAGCTGAGAAGCTAAACCCTAATATTGGTAATGCAGTCAGGACTTGTACATAGGCATTGTTGGGGACATTGTACATATTTAACACGCTCCTTGGTTCATAACGTTTCAGCGATAGTATCGCATCTTACATGAAGGACCTATCTTCGTCTTTGCCATAGACCTTTGGTTTTGTGCTTGAACTTCTACGGTTAAGGCCCACAAAGTTCAGCACAGAAACCTGCTGCCAACTTTAAGAAAGTGGCACCAAAATCAAGGGTGATTGAACCAGGAGACAATGCTAGGGCTGAGAGGGATGCTGAGTGTAACGTGGGCTCAAAAGCATAGACCGGGGGCGAGTAATGTCTTCAGAACAAGTGAAATTGCGGTATTATTCGTTGCTCTCTGAGCGTGGAACTGCTGGTACAATACCGTCGATCTGTTCCAATTGTTGCGATGCGAGGCTGACACCTGGCCAGGCACGTGTGAAGAAAGCCGGCCGTGTGCTTTTTCGCGCATTAAGGGGTCATCACATTCACATCCTGGTAAGAGAGAGACAAATTTTTGATTGTCAAAGCACAGAACAAACCATCCGTATTTCGGAACGGGCGTTCGGTAAATGTTATCCACCCGTCAATGCTCAAAAACTTGCACTCAGAGGCCTATCACGTTGATTGGAATTGAAATGCCTATCTTCATCCCTCGCCAGAATCCTTCGGAAAATTGATTAGGTCGCTTATGAGCCCGCCAGAATCCTTTCGCGGTCTCCCTCTGACGAATGACATCCTCCAATCCTTCGACCCCTCAAGCGGTTGACCGTTGAAAAGATTCCGTAGACTCCTCCAGGATTCAGGAACTGGGAGTAGGATCTTACTTAGATCCTCAGCCTCGTAAGCGGCAGACACTACTTGATAAGGTTAAGTGCAATCGCAAACAGAACGTCGACCCCCACGAAGCAGCTTTTAAGCATTGACAACCAACCCTCTGCTCAATGACTCCTCGTATGGATATTATAAGCACCACTAGTAGACTTCGGGAAGCTTTTACAAGGCGCTGATGTGAGCCGCGTACCTGGTAAGGAGAGGGGCAAACAACCTGCTAGGCGTGAAGCTTAACCCTCGTAACTTCTGGCTCTTAGGGGGCCTGCGAAATCCCATCTTCCATGTCACCGCCTTGTTAATGAGGAATAATGCTACATAAAAGACTGGAATGTTCTAGATGCCGTGCATTTGTGAGCCTTAAGCTTGACCGCTTTGCCAACCCTGGTACATTTCGCGGGACTTTGCAAGCATCAACATATCCCCGAGCCTTCCTCTGCCGCGAGATCCCATCCGTCGTACGCCGCCGTACCTTCTCACGTGTTTTACGAGAAGCGGTGGGGGCGAGTATATGACTTCACTTTTGTTTACTGCCAATGCTTTCCTCTTCTGCGCTCTTCGTGGAAGTAGCACGGACCACAAATGTCTTCACTCCGTCTCTCTTGGCCTTTGCCTTGTCCAGGCAATCGTACTCTTTCTCTGCAATGGTGAGATATTGGGCATCCTGTGTCGATGCCATGCCGTTAGAAGGATTCTGCCATCGTCATGCTGGCAGTATCAATGAATCCTTCTTTACGATGTGAGTAAGAGACGGGCGCGGCATAAATCGTGGGTACGAGAAGAGCTGACCTAGAGGTATGGAGGAAGAGTATATAAATCGTGTTCATGTCCTGTGCCAGTTGTGTTATCCACTTTCTTCGGAATTGCATCAAGCAAAGCCTCCATCATCGCAGAATTTCCCTTTACAGCCTTCATCAGGTCGTACCACAAGCATCCCATTTGCTCTCCAAACTCTCTTCTCACCCTAAAACCAATACCGAACAACCAGCTTTATCCCCTCCAACAATCGTTCTACACACAATGGCCGTCTGCTCCAAGCTCATGCCTCTGATCGATTCCGCTCGTCCCTTCACAACCTCGCCTAGCGACTCCACACCGGTAAACGAGAGCGGTATGGGAGGCTTCTGGATCTGCTGCCACTGTGGGCATGCCAACAATCCCAAAACCTGCCCTAAACGATGCGGTAACTGCCCTCATACGACGAACTATTGCTGCAGCACCTCTAGTGCTTGATCAGCATGGTCGAGAACGCGAGAGGATTAATTGGGGATGTTAAGGAGCCATGTAGACGTTGGGGAGGTCGTTCTGATATGGAGAGGATATGTGGGAGTCATAGCGCTGAGCTTTTTGGCATTTGTTTAGGTCCTGGAGCGGGGTTCATGTTAGTACGCTGTAACAAGGTTGTGGGAGTATTGATAATGCAATCTACTGCCGTATCTGATGAGAAGCCGCGTATGCCTAGATGCATTAGAGAGTGCACAAGGCTTACTGTCTTTTTTTGTTCATCTCGAGCGTAGTGTTCTTCGCTGAAACTTGAATTGAATAAGGTGCACAATATATATACATTGCTGTTACAGATGCCGATGATCATATTAATGTACCAGGACCATTCGTATGTGCGAGACCGCTTTCCAAGTCGATCTGATTCATATCATGACCTACGTCAGGATCATCCTTCTCATTGGTGGTCTTACTCTGCTCCGCTTCAGCTTGTTCTGATTTACCAGCGTCATCTTGAAGTTGCCGCCGCCGCCCACGTCTCCGCCTTCTGTGCCCCTTCTCGCTGCTCCCCTCCTGCAAAGCAATGCCAGCGTCTCGTCGCATTCGTTGAACGACGGGACCCATGGCAAACTGGCCGCCTTCTCGATCGTGATTGGCACAAGGGCTATGTGTGAATGGAAACAGCCAGTCGTACCAGTGGTCTCCCATCACGGTTTTGAAATTCTCATATGATCCTAGATCGAAAGGATTCTCACCCGGCTTTGTGTGAAGAATGGCGAATGTTCTGATTACGCCATCGGATGAATATGAGATGGTACGAAAGTGGGGTGGCGTCTGTGGGAATCTTGGCATGTGAACCGCAAGACTCCAGACGATAGTCTTGCGGGAGAGATTTTCGATGGTGGTGGTATTGAGCAATGCGAATTGAAGCGAGCTGCCAGTCATGCCCATGGTGAAGAGGCCGAAAAGTGCGCCCCTGATGTGTCATTAGTTGGGCACCACCATGAAGACTTGAGTTCTTACATACAGGCATAGAGTGACAAGCCAGTGGATGTTAACGTTATTAGTCTAAGAGAATTGTCAGCCTCCAGGCTTCATGAACGTTGAAGTAAGCTTCGCTGATAAGGTGCGTGTGCATGAGCCAAGGACACCCTTGATGTTGCCTTGTGCCTTGTTCGAGTGGAAGAGCCTTGTGTGGGGGCGAAGGGCCGGTAAAGAGGAGTTTTGCTCACCCTACTCTTCAACTCTGCGAGAAAGTATGCCATGATGATTAAATTGAAAAAACAATAAAGTGCAGTCCATGCTGTGAATTGAATGAAAAATTTGAATGACATCTCGGACACAACGCCTCCAACCCTAGAGGCAGTCAGTACTGAATACTTGTAGTGTCGATTGAATTCTATAGTGGAATGCTAGAGTCTAAGCAGATTCCTTGACAATTACCTACCACGGGCAGAAGTGGTCCTACGAGATGTCGGAGTCAGTCATGCTCTTCCTAGCACAATTACGGCCTTTGAGATGTATCTTACGATTCAAAGGGTGTCATCGATTAGGGTAGTATTGAGTGCGAAAAGACAACGTACCATCTTACGTACGCAGCGCTCAATCTCCCGACAGTGGTGCGCACGATCAGGCTTCCAATTCAAGCATGTAGAGCACCAAATCGGTCGGCCATCTCCTTGACAAACAAAAGCATCCCTCTTGTAGAATTCCTGTAGGCCGGACGCTGCTTCTGCACTCCCAGGCGCATAGAAGGCTCCGCTCGAATGATAGTTACCGGGAATGTCTCCATTTTCTGCGCTGCCCGACCCAGCACTCCCCGCAGTCTTTTCAGTCGATTCTGGACTTCTTAACTTTCTGTGACCCCTGCTGTATCTTCTCTTCGCTTTTGCCTCCTCGTCTCGCAGAGTATGCCACTTCGGACCAAGGGGAACATATCCAGGGTTGAATGTGACAACGTAGAGGAGGCGAAAGTATGCGAAAGCGATCACCAAGAGGAGAAGAACGTATAGGACGAGGATTGCGATGGCCGCGCCATGACGTGGCGGATTGAATTCAGCTGAGGGCTTGAGGAGATAATTGACTGCTCGCTAGTCAGCTGGATCATATCCGCTATCAAAAGGTCTATGCCTACCACACAGGAGGACTATCACCACCCATGTAACGTAGCCTACGATCCCAATGAGCACCAGAGGAATTATCCGGGATACCCAAAGATTCGCAGCTTTGTGATTAAATTCAGCGTTGGCCATTGTAGGCGCTCTCGATGGGCCTGACACTGGCCCTCGAATGTCAGCTATTTATACCAGAGACTCCCGCGCTGACGTATGGATGTTGCGAAAATGTCTGCTCTGTTATTTGTACTACTCAGCTCTCCAACCTGCAAGGCATCACGGATAGATCGCTTATGTAAGCCCAGCGGCCGGAATTCTTCCCGCTGAAAAAACTTTGCAATGAGGTGGCCCCCAAGCGAGCCCCGAAGCTGGCCTACAGGCGCTTGAACGGGGATCTCCCGGGGGCGGCTCCGCGGCAGCCCTAGGGCCCTCGTTGCAAAGTTTTTGGCGATGACGTAGGAGACAACCCAGATCGATTTCTTCTCCTTCTCTAGGCAGGCTGGTGTCAAAATCCGTGGCAGCCTTGGATGTTTGCGCGCAGTCGACTTGAACAGTCCTTGGAACCTCAACAGACCACGGCTTTGCTTTCTTGCTCTTATCTACTAGGACTTTGGGCCTTTGGATACACGCTATTGCCACTTGTTTTACCACTTAGCCTGTTCTCTAGAGAGCTCACACGCTGACTCACTCTGAATTAGACAGCTTGACGTCAGAAACGCAATGTCCATCTTTAACCAAGTCAATCGTATTACATAATGCCGGGATTCTGCCCCATAGAATCCACACCGCCCCCAATTACTCAAGGCAAATGAAGGCGGCCGCTGGTCGAGCTTCGCCGTCCGCCGAAACTGAGGCCGTTGACGGCATCACAGTGGATGCGTGTTCACTGATGATGTGAATCCGCTATGAAAGGGAGTAGGTTCTCTCTCTGTAAATTTTCCAGTCGGTAGGAAAGAGACACTGGTTCATCAGACCGCAAATGCCTTGTCATCGGTTACAGCTTGGAGACGTTATCCCGAATAAGCAGCGGTGTAGCCCCACGGGCACATATTCAACCCCAATTGTCCAAATTATCTTGTCTAATTATTTCGATCACCAGTCCCCTAAAGACAAGGCCCCCCGAGATGCTTTTGACAGATGGAGGCGCTACTCGTCATTGGAATCGGAAACGGGCCAAGCTCCATATTGGATCTAGTTCAGGACGCTTCCAAATTACATGTGATGCAGCAGTCGATGAACTCACAGCGAATACAGGAAGATTGATGTGCGCCGTATGTTTCAGCTGGCTGACTGCTTCGCCGAAAGTTTGAAGACGGTATAACGGGGCTGAACTCTATTGCCCTCGTCTTGAGTCCATTGAGTGCTACAGGATTAATTACGTATGCTCTATTGGTTCCAAGAGTCGACGGATGCAACCTCCTACTTGCCACCTTTTTGCAAAGACGATTGCTCGTTCATCACTTTCGTTTTCGAAGTAAGCACCACCGACCCAGCTAATTCGCATTGACTAGCGAAATTTGCGCATCGCTCCTATCATGAGGGTATGTCTTCATCGAAAAAGATCGTCACCTTCAAGTTCGGTGAGCACCGACTTATCTCATAAGCGCTTTTGGGAATAGCTCCACCGATTTCTCTGTAGTACCAATGAGCGTTGAAGCTTTTAATTACCCCTTCGGACACATTATCCCATGAAAGACGTCAATGGAACATGTGGACTTCTTGAGAAGATGAGCTGTCGAGCACGGTGAGTGCCATTGTGTGCTTGGAGGTGCCCTGACTCCGCTCTGCCGCTTGATTCGCTTTGACATCCTAATGATCTCTTACTAATGAATGGCATTTGACCACTGACAAGACAAACATTCCCGATTATGCGATGACGGATAATAACTATTGAGCTGACCGCTTTCGCCATGTTACTATGCAGTCGCAAATATCCGGCCTGCTCGGAGCAAAAGTCGTCAGCTGATGGTAAGGTCATTGTGTAGAATTTTTGGAGGGCGCGCAAAAGCTCAGCACTTGCTCCTAATTCAGCATATAAGGTCCAGCAAATGTCAGATTTAGAGCTATCACTCACAGACTGTAGAATTCAGAACCGTTAAATACTCAACATTACTTCTACCGTCATTTTGCAGAGAAATTTTGAACCTCACAATTCATCTTGTCACGGTACTCATTCTTGACCTCAGTCATACCCAGGGCAGCTCTGAATCAATGATGTATCAACCATTACAAGGACACGAAGCTCCTCAGTCTACCCTACTCCAACTTCGATCAAGCCTATGCACTTCATTGGACCTCAAGAATCGACCCTTGGTCCGATTTAGTGCCATTGCTGAGCTGGGCGTGTGCGATAGCCCAGCTCCAAACGATGGAGTCACCGATGCGATCCTAATGACTGAGGATCCTCTGACGCTGGTTTATTCGCCCACAGATGACTGCTCGGCAGCGCAGCTTAACTATCCCCACTCAACACCTCGCTCGTACCCGATTACCTGGTACTGTCATAAGTGCCACTCAGGCAACAGCATCGCGGTCAATGTTCAGTGCTACCACTGCAGCCATCCAAAGTGCCATTATTGTACAGAGGAATAGAAGAAGTACCCATGATGGAGAAGGGTGACTCATAGTCAAATGCGGGGTCGCTTCTTACCTCGTTTTTCCAGCGACGGAGACCGAGGGTGTCGGTTGAGCGAGCAGAGTATAGTGGAGAGCCTTTCCAACAATATCCAAGACAATGGTGGTTCGCGTATCAATGCATGGACATCCTTTCGGTAGTGTCCCCGGGTTCACGCCTTCAAAGACAAGCACCTAGCGATTCTACCGTGCGGGTTGTCAATCTTTGGTCTAGATCTCATTACAGCAATAACTTCATACTAATGTCATCCCGAGAATCTAGACCTTATATGCGCCTTCTGTAACGTGATTGACTTTTCTAGTTAAGTCGAGCGACCAGAAAAGTTCATGTATATTACCGAAGGATCTGCATCACGTTGAGTCTTGTTAAGCTTAGAAACGGAGACCAACATAAAGCGTTGCCAAGCTAAGGCTGCAGAAGAATTTGCCTTAGGAGGCAACGCGGCGACGGAAGGCACCTGACGACGAAAGCAATGAAATTGCACTGCCATCAGATAATCGAAGCGTTGAGTAAGGGGCTCGCGTACGGCTTCAAAGTCGGTCTATCAGCGCGTCTTTCGGTGCGGATTGTTTCTTGGGGCTAGGGTGTTGTAGTCCCCATGTAACGGGTAAAAACGGTGGCCTACGCTGCCACGTGAAGCTGTTTCATTCTGTGGAGCTCGACCAGCACAGCCCCTTTGTAAATTTCTAATTATTGAAGCCTCTCAAATTCGTCTGAAACTTTTGGGGCCGGTGTGTGTCGAACGAAGCCAGTCCTGCCACGAAATAATACAGTCGCAGGCACAGAGCATAGCAGATGATCGATCCTTTGGCCGCCTTCCTTAGTTGGCTCCAACATTTACAGCTTCATCCATCGCCTTTCTCTGAATAAGCGCAGTATTATTGGGGCGAAGCTGTTAGCGGATGATGAGACGATTCGTTGTTCGCTCCTTTCTTGTGGAATTGCAGGACAACTTGTTTGAATATCCTATATAAGGCAAGTACCAATAGCAAATAACCAAGCATCGACCTTTGTTGTTACACCCATCGACCTAGCAAATCGTTATTGCTGCTGGAATGATTGTTGAACGCTACTCTTACAAAGTACTTTGTGAATTTGCAATAATGTACACGCACTTTTTTGTCTTCGCTAGTTACACCTTCCTATCGATCACTCTGCTAGCATCATTGCGAGGCGAGGCTCTCAATCATACTCAAAGTTGCTATGCAGGAAGGCTGCTCAGCCCGATTAATCTCGAAAGTAAGTCCACACTGCGTAGTTTTCTGCCGGCCAATGAAGCTAAATTGCTCGTCAATCTAGCCGCTATCTCCCATATACACCTCCGGGTAGTATCGAACAATCTTCGCAATATGGGCCGATCGTCAACGCAGCAAAATGTTACTAGCCAAGCAGCAACCAGTAGTTCAACCACGGCAAACGGTACTCGAACAAGATCGGCATATTGGCTTCGCTCAAGATCAACCGTGTGGTTTTGCCATCATTGCTTTCACGGGCCCTACACGATCGGTGCTCAGGAAAGCTGTACAAACGTTGTCGCTGATGGCCGTCAGTGCGACCATAGGATGTGTTATCACTGTACGGTGGAGGAGGTCTAAAATCTGGCTGTGTCTTTTCGTTCTATCCCTCCAACACACCGCGCTCAATTGCCCTCAGATCTACGTACGGCGTCGACAGTCCAAATCCCATTCTCAAACATCTCAATATGCTTTAACTGGTAGCGCTTCTTCCTGTGTGTAGGCCGTTACTAAACTAGTTGTCTTCTGTCATCCATGAACGTTATGCATACTGGCCCATGGTAACCTCGTAAATGGGTCCGTTGTTGAATCTACGTTGATGAACTTTGGGCACAGTCATAGAGACTACGAAAGTCAAGCTCCATAGAGATTACAATGCTACAAAAATATCCAGCGTGCGAACAAAGTTTTGTGAATGTCCGAAGTTCGACGTTTCATTCCGAGGAGGAAAACATGCAGATGACTTAGCGCGGAGATTTGGCAACCGAAAGGGAGTTGAATTCCTCAGTCTGATTTCCTCAAGGGTCCGCAGCATTGGCTGCTCACTTCACCACGCATAGTTTTCTAGGAGCAAGAACGAAAAATGTTCGGACAGTGTTTGCTTCGCCGGCAAGTCCATGCGTATGCTCAACCCACAGAGCGATTGCTTCAATTTGGTAGCTTTGGAAAGGCTCAACCGAATTTCGCAAGTAAGAGCTATCTGTATGGTCGTTTCACCTTGCAAGGACGCTTTTCACGTGGCCTGGATGCCCCATTCTACCCCAATCGGCGGACTTTAAATGAACAGCAGATCAAACAGTCAGCACTACCTACGGTGAAAGGGCACCCAATGATGCGGCTCCGAAGTCGTAAGCAAACCTATCCGACTGACCGAATCGCACCTCGGCCGTCAAACTTCGCATAACTGAATATGTAACATACAATTTGATCTAGTGCGAAGGAACTTTCTCAACATCCTCGCCCTGCGGCCGAGATTGCGCAGTACTAGCTGTTTCCTTAGGATGAGCCATCTCTTCACGGAGTTCGAGGACCAGGTAGTCGGTGAGAACATTAACGTATCGCCTCATCCATTCGGTATATATAAAAATGGATCATGTCCGATACAAGAAGGTCGATCAGAAAGAAACGCCATCAAATTTCACTTCTCTTCGCTCCCAAACTAGGAAACCTCATATTCAACATCGCTCAAAGATCTAGCCTACCATTGCAGATCTTTCAATAGACTCGCCAAGAATGGTAGAATCATTGGACATAAATTGCGGCCAGATGAACACCAAGATTGGCGCGTACTGGCGTGCGTGCCATCAGCAGGGACGGTGTACTTACGCTCAGCATACCGGGCGGAAGCACATTACCACGAGCAAGTACGAGTCCTCTGCTGAAGGGCTTTTCTAGTGTTGTGATCCCACAATCAAGAGCAAAGGCAAGGAAGAAGGATCCAAGGTAAGGAGCTTCACACCAAAGAGACAAGTTACTAATCGATCAGTCTTAGACGACACCACCTTACCAGACGAGATTTTCTCTAGCACTTTCAACTCGGCCGTACGCGTGCGCAGGTCACACATTTCCATGCACTTCAAAGGCTCCGAGACTCGACATCTTTATCAGACACCCACGTGCAATAGATCTTATTGAAGGACGAGAAAATTTTTGGGGCTGTGTTCCAGGATGTTTTGAGACTCTCAACGTCGGCATATTTCCAAATGTTATCTTATTCCTCACGCTGAATCGGCCACACTTCATTAGGGCCGAGTTTGGCGCTCTTCGCCGGCTATCCGCTTCCTTGTTGCGTTTAGCAGAATATCCCTATATATATTTGATCGCCTGCTACATTCCTTAAATGATGTTGCTCAACTCTAGTGAGCCATGACTGCTGTGCCTACGTAATTCCTTATCCGTTCGTGTCTCCAGTCCATTTACGCGTCCACAATTATCAAGACTTCAATTCCGTCGATGATCGTTGTAAGGTAGACAAGCACGTCTATAAATGCGGTGGGAATGATGAGTCTTTGCGCAAAATGCGTTTGGGTGTCCGCAGCATTCGTGTACATTGTGGTCTTGATCTTTCGTTAGCTTTGGACTTTAGATTTGCTACTGTACTATTGCTTTCTAGCCGCAATTTTTACTCTAGAAGCTCTTGAAACCTTCTAGTGGGCTTCTGTCACTCGCCTGAGAGGATTGTACTAGCTTGAAAAGGCGGCCAGCAGGCGAGATAGGTCAAATTGGTCAGGTAAGGCTCTAGCCTGTGGTTGTGTCTTTACCGTTCTGGTCTTCACATGACCCACACGGAGCCGACCGGGTGGTCGACGCCCCTTTGACGAGGGAACAAAAGCATTAAATTAAGATTACGGTTGGGATATCGGCGTTGTGTCATTGCGCACCGCTCTAGACTGGTTTGAAGGAAATGTGCCTTGAAGATGCAGGCCTTGATATCGTAGCCCTGATACATCATTGGAGCCTATATGATATATTGTTGAATTCCTTCATTACCACCAACGAACTAGGCAATCCAATTATTACATAGCTTCCTGAAGCACTGGAATCAAAGATGATCCCATACACAGCTACGGGTGCCTTGATTAAGACGGCTAGGGAAGAATCTAGAATGAGCTCCATGACGGGATATTTTCGGACTCATCGCTCTTCCCTGATGACTGCTAGATGCACAAGCGGTCAACCAGAAGCTGCCGACAGGCTCACCGTATAGCGAAGACGAAATAGATTGGTAGTCCCCAAGCTCAGTGGATACACGGTGCAACCAACCACGCCCGCACCATCGTCCAATTTTGCACGCTTCACTCTATTCAGCATAAGCTGAAGTTATTCGCAGCGAACTCACTTCTATGCGCTCGCCCTGACATCCTAAGTCGTCAGCTGCGCTGGAGAGGCGGTTCCTTACCGATGTCGGTGTAATGGCCGGTAATGCTTTTCAGATAACGCTTCGCAATGCGAGGATACTGCCTGCAACGAAACAATATATAAGACCGTAAGATCACGCAAATTGATGACCACAGATTTCTTCTAAACGGCGATCCCAATTCCATCTTCCAAACGTATTAGCACAGCCATACTTGATCACCTACCCAACCAATCATCTTTCTCCTCAAAGAGTCATTAAATCATGCCTCCATCCCCTCCACCTCCGTGGGCGACCAGATGGTACTGCAAAGCGGGAAATGGAACTCATGGCCCAATGTCAGTCAGGCTTAATGACCATTGTACTGAATGCGGACGCGGCAGAGACCATCATACAAAATACGCTCGCTAGCAATCCGACCACAGGCTATCGAAGTGACTCATATTTGTCATGAATGGTAAGCAGACCTCTTAGATGATCCCTGACTCCGGGCTGAATTTTGATTAGTCGTGCTGGAGTATTGCTAGGTCTCGAAAGCCCTTGAAAGCATTCAAGAAAACAACATTCGCTTTGGTCCATTACACCGTCAATCACCTCATCAACAACCCGACGCAGCACTTGAAACATACCCTCGCATGTGCACGACGCATTCACCACAGTGCCTCCAAACTTACGGCTCAATCTCCCTCATCCAGTATTTCGGCATTGCGTGGAGTTTAGAGGAGCAGCGAGCAACCGCAAGGGTTGTAGTTCGAAGCATTCATAGCAACCGAACTGCAACATAAGAAGCCTTTCCCGAATTATACCGTGCCACTCGATCTTTTTATTATTCTGAGCCTTTGCGAATTTTCGTTCAGGCAAAAGCCATGTCTCCTTAGATATATCTTTTTCCACCAAATTCTGTTGGTATTTCTGCGAGTCAAAACTACCTCTATCCTTTGATACAAGCTGAGTTATCATCAAGAGTTCAATATCCGTCATCAAACATGAAAGGCATAAAAGCCTGTTCGCCCGCTTGAACGCATAGAATTTGTACGAGCGGTTCAATTTTAGTATATCTGTGACTAAATTGGGTCCCTCGGGCACTCTGCTCCTTTCTGCTCTAATACGCTGAGTCGTTTTTGAAAAGTTGCGCGACTCCTCGACGGCCACGGTTCGGTCGAAAGTATTCCATAGTGACCGTCTTTCCCCATGTAGGCGAGGTACGGTCGTGAGGTCTCTTATATGATGGCCGTTTTAAGGACTGGTCCTCAGCGTTGCCTACCCAGCTCTCTGCACATAGGGCGGTCCGTCATACCAACTCTGGCCACGCTGCGTCGCATGTGCTCCCTTTAAGTAGTCAATAATGACTCATATGATTGTTTTGGAGCCCTGAAACGTTGGGAGGTTAGCCGTACCTCCTAGGCAAACGAGGCTACGGTGTATCTCTTGGCGTTCTCTGCGACCCAAGGCTTCGTTATGGCGCTAGCAAAAAGGCAATAGCGCTTCTCAGAGCACATGACCTGACTGAAAGTAGAATATGCACTGCCACCTTGCCCGAAGTAGGTCGCGACTATGGTTTGATAGCGCTGCCCCACCCTTCGGAATGAACCGGGTGAGGCTAGGAGGAGGCTCGCATAATGTGGCCTATTTAGTATGTATAAACCTTACCATAAATTAGCTAACAGGGAATCTCGGATGAAGTTTGCAGTCCTCTATTGATTCGTAAAGTAACATGATGAAAACTGTTTCGCCTGCTTCAAAGAAACGAGGTGTCTGCACATCCAGGCTGCCTAGCACGCTAGTCTCCGAAATCAGAGTCAAATATATCAGCTTCACGATCAATTGGCTATCCCAAATCTCTATTATCCATTAATTATTATTACTCAAGCATTACTCCGGTATAGCTCACCGCTTTCACAGAGAAGTGACTCCTCCTTGCAAACTACTCTTAGCCTTCAGCATTCTGCTTCACTTTACCAGTAGGAGCTCTCAAAGGGTTTGCTTCCGGTCAACAAAGCGTCTTGGATGTTTTATGCTGTCCTAGGCCATTGGTTAGCGTGCTGGCTACTTGTGGAATATCACCAGTATAGATTGTCGCCCTGGTGGCGATGCTTCATGCTGACAGAATGTCATGGGCTCGGTGTATCTTTTCTTCGAGCGCCTTGCCCAACGGACTAAGCGCGGAAATTCTCAAATTATAAGAACCGAATGGATTCCTGGATTGAGAGACAAGCAAGACATTTCCTCGTAAGCATATCAGCCTTCTCCCACGATAGTCAACACTGAGCGGTTAGCTTTGAACCATACTCTGCAACCGGTATCAGTCATTTCAGATCTCTCAGACGAATTTAGCCAACATGCCTTGGTACTGCCCCGGGTGTAAATACGGACCACTGTCATCTACCACGGACACGCATTGTCCCAACTGCCATAGACAGAGGCGCAGATACGCATATCGAAATGCCCGCCACCAAACCCCCACAAATTTCCGCGACTACGAGGCTAAGCATGTGCAACGACATGAGTGCTCAAAATGCGAGCACTGAAGAAGAGCCTCAGGGTAGGTCAATCCTCTTCTAAGATGACGAGGAATGTCTAATAAGCTGAACATAGTTGCGAGTGACACCACGACATGGCGACAACGCTACAGTTGCTTTCGGTGAAAACAAATTTGCTTTCGCTCCTACCATGTTTACCGCCACACACAAACCATGATCGATCAAGAGTACGAATTTGCTCGGTTATCTTGATATTTGTTTGCCATGCATAGCGTTTAGATCAAATGCGAGCAATCGCCCTGGGAGTGGTTCGAAGTTTTTACGGCCGAATCAGCATACAGCATAAGCATCACGATCAGATTGTCACATCATTGTTCTCTTGTTTCCCTAGCTTTTCTCTTGATTTTTAGATAAATCAATCACAAACTCAGATTCCCCAAACCCGTTATTCTTGTCATTGCAAACCACGAAATGTCAATAGGCATCAGTCAAAGGCCGTCCCCCGTCCAGTATGAGGCAATGCTCCAAAAGTAAGATCGGTAACCAAAAAGACTGGCTGGACGCCTTTGTCAAGGCAATTCCTGATTCTCGTGACACCACCACATACACTGCCATGAGAATGCAGCTTTCCGATACAATGGACTCAATAGCATTTCCCGGGAAATGCTCCGGTGATTCAGTCAAAGGCAGACACAGACAAACATACAAATTCTCATGTGTTCGCAGCGATTCTTCCAATCTACAGAATTCATCTTTCCTTTCAAGCCTTCCCAAGGCATCTCGCGACGAATCTCCAACAGGAAACGTCAGCCATGATGCCTCGATGGTCATCTCGATACTATGAGGATGGTATCAGACCTTCGTGGTATTGCGGCCACTGCCCCGAACGCGGCCCAATGACGATCGGCATCCATCAACATTGTATTTTCTGTTACCGCCAGCGCGACGGCTATTCATATCCTCCCGCAGTGCCCAGGCGTCGAGACAGGCACCGACATCATCCAAGACATCCAAGGGGCTACTATTAGCAGTCCACGAACCGCAACATTTGGGACGGCAATCTCAAACCATGATCAAGAGATAAGAGATAGACCGAGGTGGGTGTTGCACTCTTGCCCAGCGTCTACACTTCCCTGAACATAAGACAGATGTCTTCATCTTCACGGAAACCCCCATTGGGCGCCGTATCAAAAGCTATAGACTGCTTGTATAGCATGGCGTTTTCAGTCGCTTGTACCACTTTACGAAAAGTCTTTCTTCGGGGTGCGTTCTGCGATTAGAATAGACTGCGAGCAATCATTTTCAAATCGTTAGAGTTCTAAACAGTAGCATCTGCATTTAGATTTTCTCCTTCACTTGTACTCAATTTGCACGCACTAGAAGCATAAACCTGCCAGTCGGGAGACTACTTACCTTTTCGTCTCCATTTGGGCAGCTCCAGACATGTCCACTCTCCCACTGCATCTCACCTTGGACTCTCTTCTCCCTCTCCTTTCACCTCTCCCATCGGCCATTTATTCCACCGAGACAAACAAGGCTCTTCCGAGATAAATAACTCATCCAAACACTGGTGTCTCACCGGCAAAATCGGCCTTTTGCTGGCGAACTAGGCAAACAGGCCACTGAGGCCTCAGACATCGCTCTACTGCCTGGATTTGCTTCCTACCCAAAAGCCAGAAAGCTCATATCATCCAGCCTCCATCTCCGTTCTTCTCCCTGATAGCACCGCATTCACCCGTCCCTCTCCTGACCGCCTCTCTGCCCGGCCTCTGCTTCATGCTCGCCTCTCGGACTATTACACGGTAACCCAAGCTGGCTGCGCCCACGAAGATACGCCCGGGCTTTCGGTAAAGCTTACAGTCATTTTCGAAGGATTCTGGTGCCCAATTGTGAGGCCGATGTTATGGTGAGAACGCGCCCTACGAGAAGCTGACGTTGGCGCGGAGCCGCAATAGGGTTTGCGTTTTATTGCCAAGGGAAAGGTAGGGAGGAAGGTCTACACGAGATGCCAGGGGGCTTGCCCTAGAGTCTAGATATAACCTCCCTATAAGGGTGCCCCAGAAAGGCGTAACAGCCCCCCTAAAGCTCAGAATTTGGGGTTAGTTATCTGGAATGGATTTTCGAGAGTACCTACTCGTACGTCAAGTGGTTTCTCCACATTCGTCTGATCATGGCAGCATGCCGACTTCCGTCTATTCTATATCCGCCAAATCGCCAGCGCTACCTGTGCACCTCCCAATCCAATACCATCTCATTAGGAAGGTGTATTAAACACCAAGCTCACTTTATCATCCCCAGCAGTCACAATCGTCTTCCCACCTCCCTGCACAAACCCCAGCACAGCACCTCCTTCACCTCCACCCATATGCCCCCTCCACTCCTGCACCAGACCCTGTCCCTTCGCCGCAGTACCTCCTCTCGTATCCCACCTCCTCACCACACCGTCATAACCACAACTCGTAAGCAAATACCCAGTAGGCCCAGGCACAAACTCCACTTTAATGACGGCAAACTCCTCGTGCGCTTCTCTTATATGCCTCCTAACAGCGAACCGATGCGCTGTATCGAAGAGCACAATGCTCCCGTCTACGCTACTAGCTGCAAGGAGGCTGAATGGCGGTGCGCTGAATGCCAATGTCTCCACGCTATCACCCTGGGACTGCAAACTCGCCAATATCTGTCCTGCTTGGCCAGAGCTCGCGCCTTCAGCCACTCCGGCTTTCTTTCCCCATGCGCGTTTGTTCTTGGCTCTTCCACCCTTCAGTCCTTGCGTAGCAGACCCTGACGTAGCTCCCAGGTTCGGGAGGCCCACAACCCGTATCATACCTCCAGCTCCTCCCACCACAGCAAACGCACCTCCTGGCGCAACGGCGACACTGTATAGCCCGCCCTCAACAGCGAATCTCTGATCCTCACTCGTGAGACCGACCACTGCCTGACTTCCCGCACTACCCACCACTCCTGCGGCGCTGGCCTCGCCAAAAACATCCCAGACGTAGAAGCTTCCGTCTTCGCTCACTGTGGCCAAGAGCTTGCCATCCGGCGACCAAGCTCCAGCCGTACATGCTTGGGTGTGTAAGAAGTATGTTTGTAGTATTTGTAGCGGGGCTGTCTTGTCTGATGCATCAACCGCATATACCCATACACTACCATCTGAAGCCCCTAGAGCGACCGTGTTCGGGTACGAAGAGTGTGGACAAGGCACGAGGAAGTTTATCTCTGGCACCTCTTGCGCCTCGGCTACCAGAGGGAATAATTGATCTTTGGTACTGTGTGCTCGTAAACGCCCATCAAGACCCCCGCTGAGTAGGTAGTCACCATTTGGCAGCGTGAACAACAGCGCGTTAATACTATCTGTATGCCCTGTCAGTCTCGCCAGAGGTTGTAGTGAAGAGCGGCCTGGTTCGGGATTGGATTCGTAGGATGTAGGGAGGACAGGGGAGGGTGGTTCCGCGGAAAAGACAAAGGTTGTGTCGTCGCCCCCGCCGGTGGCTATCATTGAGAGGTCGAGGGGATGTTGTGCAATAGTAAATATGGAGTCGGTATGTAGGTCAAAATGCGCAGAGGAGTTATTCTCAAGCTGTATCTCGGCTTCTGGACCGTCTTCTTCGGGGTCTGAGTCCATGGGATGGTCGGGATCAATTGGGATCTCTTCTGCTCCTTCGTCGACATCCAGCAGGTATCCCTCCTCTGGTTCTTCTTCGTGCCTGTCGTGGGGTTCTTGGGTGGAAGACATAGCGTAGAAGAGCCTTGATTCTGGTGTCTGTGGGAATATTCTGGAGCAGATGGGTTAAATAGAAGTAAACAATTTTGGATTCGCAAGTAGAATGGTAGGTGAACAGTGTACAATGAACCAACTTTTAGAAATGTATTCTGCTTGTCAGAGACCGCTACAATATTCCTTATCGATATCAGCCCTGAGGCTAATCCCAATTGATTCTTCGCAGTATTCGGCCACACAAAGTCCTCTTGCATGATTCTCTAAGCTGGGGTACATCTTTCTCCAGAGCATCAAGCTCCCCATCTCATGCTTATCCCGCCCAGTTTGGTGTCTAAGACCCCTTCCGCCTTTCAGCCTCCCCAAATGCATCGAAAGCCTTCCCATGAACCCCCCTTTGCAATATCAGCGATGCCACTGGTCACCCACCCTTTCTCCTTCGTCTTCCACATGTTGAAGATATTGGCTCCAGTATGATTAAGTCTCCCATCTTCTTGGAAGACGTAAGGCGTCCACCTACCCATTCTCAAGTCAATACTCTTCATTCAACACGAAAATTGAGAAAGTGGACATGTCTAAGCTCCCAAATCATGGTCAACAACCCCAGAGCGGCATAATATAGGATAAATCGTGACTCCGGGATGTGCACTTAGGCCACACCCAACACTCTGTCTACGTGAACCGTAAGATTGAATATCTGTTCATCCATATTGACAGGCGACTCGACATGAATCCGATCAACGACGGCCGCGAGAGATAGATGCACTGGCTTTCCTCGCGGAATGAGGCTTGCTGCCCCTTCGGGCAGGACGAGCGAGTTCATACTTGCGCGGTCTTTGTTCCTGATGCACGCAAGGAATTGGTTGCTTTGGGGCGATTCAGTCCACCTTCAAGACCCTGGGAGTGGGGCAATCTCACACGGTATGGAGGATAGTCAATTCGTCTAAAATCCATCCAGGTTGGGTTTCGAAGTAGCAGAGGTCAGGGTCGAAAGCTAGTCAGACATGTTGCCCGAAGAGATCATTAGAGATAAGAAGGAGAGCAGAGAAATGATGTTGAAAGTGAAATGTCTGCAGGTAACGAGCCTATGTGAGATGGTCATACTGTCATGTCAGCGTCAAAGACGATATGACTGCTTTTTGCATTGGATTTCGCCGCATGCTAGCGTGGTAAGCGGTGTTTAGCCTGCAGGTGATGCTAAGCCGAAGGGACGGTATCTGTGCTGTACAGGTTCATTTACTAATTATGTGATAAAATGCCAATTTTCACCATGTTGAATGCAGATGCATCTCGGCCAAAGCAGTTCTCCTCACGCAAAGCCCCATATTAGCAAAATGGATGTGCCATGTGCGTATGTGCGGTATTCACAGCCTCGGCCCCTTCTTTCTCCTCGCCTCCTTGTCTTTATCTCGTAGCATTCTCCGCAGGATCTTGCCGCTTGGGGACTTAGGTATAACATCGATGAACTCCATACCTATACACTTTCAGTCAGTCTGCGTATGCTGTGTCTGTTTTCGTCTCTAGGTACCTCCTTTGAGCCACTTATGCCGCGCTTTGTGCTGCTCAACATGCTTCTGGATATCACGCATAATCATTCGGTCACTTTCTTCCAAACCGACCGAAGACGATTTTACGACAAAAGCCTTTGGCAGCTCGCCAGCGGCATCGTCTGGCACTGGGATGACAGCTGCATCGTTGACGGCGGGGTGGGTGAGTAGATGTCCCTCGAGCTCTGCGGGGGCGACTTGTAGGCCCTGATGAAATGTGTCAGCATTCTTTGCCGCACAGTGATTCCTCAGACCGCATACCTTGACCTTGATCAGCTCCTTAATTCTATCAACGATGAAGATATGCTCATTGCCATTGGGGCCTTTTTTGACCACCGCTTCATCACCAGTCCGCATCCAGCCATCTACGAAAGTCTCCTGGTTCGCTTGTGGATTGTTGAGATAGCCTAGAACGACACTGGGTGACTTGACCACAAGCTCGCCCGGTCGGTCGTATCCGGTGATTTCAGTGCCTTCGATGGACACAATCTTCGCTTCGCATGCTGGGAGTAGGGAGCCGCAAGATCCAAACCAGATGTCGTGGACAGGAGTCGAGCAGACAACGGTGCTCGTCTCAGTAAGACCTGCAAAGATAATTAGTGAATGTATGGTCAATGTAGTATGTGATGAGCCATACCGTAGCCCTGCCTAATCTTCCACGTTGGGTATTGACCTTGAAGTTCATCGGCGGTTTCTCCACCCAATGGCGCCGCACCGGTGAAGATTGCCTGAACAGACTTTAGGTCGAAATTGTCAAGGACTGGTTTATTCATTGCCATGGCAATGATGATCGGTGGAACCAAAAAAAGTGTACTGATTTTGAATTTCTGTATAGCATTGAGGTACGAACCCATCTCAAATTTGGGAAGATTGACCACTTGGTCCCCCCTATATGTAGTCGCGTGACAGATAACTACCAACGAATAGATGTGGCTTTGAGGTAGCAGGCCCAATGCAACTTCTGTGTAGCTGTATTTGTCGCCTGGTTGCTTCTTCGAATCACGGTTGGGCTTTTCAAACGTAGATATCATCATGGTATTGGAGATCACATTCCTGTGAGAGATCATGACGCCTTTCTGTTATTGAGGAATCTTGTTAGCAAACGGTATACCATATTCCGGAAAGAACGTACAGGCAAACCAGAAGTGCCACTTGAATAGCAAAGGAACGCAGTTTGTCTGGCGCCTTGCCCCTTCTCCCACTTGAGCTTCTCCAATGAGTGTATGTTGCTCCCATCTTCAATCAATTGGTCCACAGTCTTGAATTCAGGTGGCGAAGGCAGACCGCCAGTAGCTTCCTTGGGCAAAGCCAGAATGTACACATGCTCCTTCGGTATTCCAGCTTTCTTTGCGGCCTCAAGCGCGATAGGTAGAAGAGGTACGCATGTGAACAAGGCTTTGGAGCCTGACGACTTCAGCTGATGCACAACCTCAGGTTCGCTGTATGCTGCGTTTGCTGGGGACGATATTCCAGACAATCGGTGGACGGCCCATGATAGGGTCAGAGTATCAATCTATGTCAGACTTATGCCTTAGCTATAGTACTTCTACATAGCTACAGCGCCCATACCGTGTTCAGACTGAAAACACCAATAACCTTATCCCATTCTGTCCCTTCATTAGGCATCCAGCCAAGCTCTTTAGTCAATCCTTTGGCGAGGCTCTCAACTCTATCGCGTACTTGGAAAGCCGAGTACTCAGTACCACTTATTCCACAAGTAAATGGTGGCCTGGCATGGTGCAAAGGGTGTCGGCCATACTCCTCGTTGAGCATGAATTCACTGATAGGTATCGAATCGGGTGGATCGAAGGGGAGCTGGGGCACCCATGATGGCGGAGTGAAGACCATTGTGAGTATGTAGTGAGCCGCTCAGCAAGCTCTGAAGGGTGGTTTTGAGATGCCAGGCAATTGGAGAGACAGTGAACGTTGCGCCGTGCGCAATGACATCTTGGTCGACCCCATGGGAAAGCTTGGCTACACAGCGCTGGGCCGAGGCTTTGGGAGGAGATCAGCCGGCACCACCGGCGCTTATCACCGGGAAATACCTGCTTCCGGTTGACTGAATACAACAACACAAGGACTTCATTTCGTGGTGTACTACCACGACGAGAGCATGCCCCCGAAAAGATACATGGATACCATTGATTGCAGCTCCGAACTCTCTAGCGGAAACATCGATCAAACCTGGCTCAATTTCGAATCGTGCCATCACATCACAATGCCAAAAGACGGTAACACATTTGACGCATGTCCGCTCCAGATGTAGAGCAGCTTCCAACTCCCTTGGTTCGGATCGATAGCTTGCCCAAGTTTCGACTGGATGCTGCTCATCAAGACTAGCCAGGCTGAGACTTGTACCGGCATAGCTGAATGGGCATCTTCCCATCATGTGAGGATACCCAGCGTGGCTCCAAGTGAAGCGGATACTGAGGGAAGGACGCAGATGAGGACTCGGTTTGATGTAAGAGGTGCACACTCCCGGTAGTCGATGCAACGAAACGATACACACTTTCCGAAGAGAATGGGAGTGCGTTCGATCACTCGGCTCAACAGACTTCGAAGTGTTCGCGGCTTCTCGTGGATTTTCGATGGCTTGGGGACTGTCAGACCATACTGACATCTGCACTTTGCATGTCAGCATTCCAGATCTCCTGTACATGAACAAGACGCATTCAATCTTATTTGTCGCAGACTCGAGCCTTTGCTGATCCAAACATTGTCCAAATCATTCAGAGGTTTTTTGCTCGGGTCAACCTACGATCCTTCAACATTCCCAGCGGCAAATTCTTCTCTGGTAGCCGCCTTTTAGGCAAGATGCCATCTTGAAACATTGAAGCTCCAACCAGAAATGACAGAAAGGCTGATGAGAATGTTAATCCTGAACACTGTCATAATCGACTGCGGTGCACTGCTAGAGCATGCTGGGAATGCACCCGCGCCCTGCCTTGCAACATCATCTTTCCTTTGACAAAATTTCGCAGCTAGCTCAAAAAGACAAAGAGTACCACAGACTGAGAATCTGTCCTCGACGCACGAGCACGCTCAGCCATTGTTAAAGTGTCACCCGAAATGGTTAATGGACAGGGCTAGCATCACCAGGTCGAATCTCAAGCCACAATTCCCTTCCGGACGGGAGCCCCTTCTCAAAGCGGGACGACTTTTACACTATCAGGCACGTCCCCAGCGGGGAGGTTCTATGGCTAACGTACCGAGCATTGCGAGCTGGGCACAGGACCTTTCAATCTATAATCTGCTTCGTCTCCGAATATGGTTATCCTTAGAGCACTTCCAAGGCACACAATGGTGCAGATTGTCATAGCGTTCGTCCTTACCGCTATCGAGGCGAAGGCGTGATGTTGCCCCTGGTAGATTGCCTTCCAAACGATGCTACCCTCGCGGAGTGACATTACGTTCCAAAATGGCCTTGTTTTGTGGAGGGCCTCTCCGCACGGTGGTCCAGGCCTCTAGAGGAAGCCTTTGCAAAGTCTACCCTGCCGGGCTGGTGATGCTGATCACTGGGTACCTCCCCTTCAGGTCCACAGCAAGCCTAAGGCTAATGCTTGTGTGGTGGAGAACTCTGTGGCGACATAAGCTTAATCTTACGGACGTAACGGTTGCCAAAGGGTCCATTGCCGAAGCTTTGAGCATGTTTGTGGAAGAGTTGGCCTGCGATCTCTCCCAGAGCCACAGCGGCTTTGATTGCCAGCGATTGCCTTCGCAGTGGTTACAATCGTGGAAGAACCCGTTTGCTCGACTTCAGACGCTCAATTGGTACGACAGTGGCCTGCGAATGTCTCGGGTCAAGATTGGCCACTACTTCAGACGCAGGGGCGCCCGAGGCTTCATCAACCCTGAGTAGGAATGTTGGTTACATTGACTTCGTACTACCATTCTCGATCAAGTCTCCGCGGTGGCGTTGCTACAGAGGTATTCCATGTTCGAGATCTGCCAATTCACACAGGAAAATCTGGTCCTAGTAAATGTCCCGCTGTCCATCACTGCACCTCAATGACGCGGAGTGTGAAAATACTGTATACTGATCATAGTCTACTGAACTCAGAGCGTGACATTGATCGTGAAGATGGCCATTGTCACTGCCCGTTGAGTATTTCGCGCTGCCCCTTCATCTATACCGTGATACCGAATTAGGTATAGCTGCCAGCCCTAGCACAAATGATCTTAGCAGAAATCCCAAAACGCTTTAAATTCATGGCGTGCGTTCTGTCTTCTCCACCAAAACCGTTGGTACTACATACCATATATACTTACTTGTTATCTTCACTCACAGAAGAAGGCTAGTCTTACTGCAAGAGTCCTAAAGGGTGCTTAGCTGTCACAGCAGTCGTTCCATCCAGCCAACTTCACGACAACAGCTTTGGAGGACCTCGGCATTCACAGTCTACGATCTGTTTGGCCGCCGTCTTCACTTCTGCCGTCAAGTAGCATATAAGGCGCCCATCGCCCCGCTCCTTCTTCTTCTTCTTTACATCCTCCCAACTCAACCCACCCTCGACGTCGACGGCCTTCCACAAGGCACTCCTCCTCATCAAGTACCTCCTCCGTCATCGACATCCACCACCTCTTTCCTATATCTTCCAATATCCACATCTACCATCTCATACGCGGCATCAACTTTCATCGCCCGCCCTCTTCATATATCCTTCTGCATCTTCTCTCCAGCTGCAGCAGTTTTCTAGCCCACTTTTCCAATCTTCCAAACACCTCCAAGACTCCAGTTCGAGAAGCCTCAGAGGCTATAGGTTTGACTCTCCCCGAGCCAGAGGTTCACCACCACGCCATCGCACTCCACTCTATAAGACATCCTCTCAAGGTCCACACATACAAGGTACGTCTCCTTTGCACCCAGCCCCATCCTCCTCACAGCTTGCACAGTCTTTGCCATTACATTATACATGATCCTCTTCGCAGCCTGCTCAGTCGATGCCGTTGCACTCTCCCTTTCTACCTAGCACTCAGCTGCTATGGCTTCACTTGCACCCTTTTCCACCCCGGTTTGCAGCCTACCACAGTCCTTTGTATTACTGGCTTGGGCGCAGAGGCAGCTAGATCCCGCTGAATTTTTCACCTTACCTGCCATGCGGGAATCCTGACCAAATTCGGTCCGGAAGTAAGAGGTCAAAAGGATCTAGGATCACCGGTCCCAATTTCCACCTTACCCCCTTCGAGGGTAGCTATACCATTTTATAGCCGGAAGTAATAGGTTCTTGACCAGTTCTAAATTCTACCTCACCCGTTTTGCGGGTAGCTATGCTATTTTGTGGCCGGAAGTGATAGATTCTTAACCGGTTCTCAGTTCTACCTCACCCGTTTTGCGGGTAGCCCTGCTAAATTGTGGCCTGGAGTGACTGGTCAACCAACCTCAATATGGGACGCTTCACATAGGCTCCTAATCCGCACCATCACTCTCTTACCACTCCAACGTATATGTTCCGGCCTACTACACTTGACATTCTACCAACTACATCCCCCTAGCATTTTGCTTGTTACTTTTTGGATTGCATAGGCATTGGCTAACACTCTATCTTACTAGTGGACCCAGTGCCTCCCAAGCGAAAGGCGATGGCGTCCAATCCTGTGTTGCCAATAACAAATGCAGCAGGTAGACCAGGCGTTAATTCTAGGCCTCCTACACGTGCTTCTACCCGGCTCAGTAGAAAAGATCCGGCCCAATACTTGGAACAGCCGGCAGGCCTTCCTGTGCATCTTACCTCGACTGCAAAGGCGCGATCAAGCACTCCCAATTCTCGAAAGCGCAAGTCTAATGAATCCAACACTCCAGCAAAGAGACGCAGGGTTACGAAAGCAACCAACGTGGATCGTGCTAGTACTTCCTTTGTCGAACTGCCTGTCGCTTTTAATTCAGAGAACCAGTCTCTGAAAGTGATTTTCCACCTGCCAACTTCCAGACTATCAAGAGTTCTCTCTCTACCTTCGTCTATTCCTTCGTCCGTTGTGGGTACAGTTCAAGTCCCCAAGACAAAGCGCAGCCGTCCTGCAAGACAGACGCCGAAGATCGAGTCCAGCGCAGAGCAGATCCAAGTCCCCCAGAAAAAGCCCGCCGCTTCTGCAAAGCGGACTCCAAAGACCAAGCCCAGCGCAGAGCAAATTCCCGATACTCGTCCTGATCCTTGTGGTATCCCACCAGCATGGGCACCTGTAAGATTTCTTCCCTGCTTCTCTGACAGAACATGCGCCTAATCTTTCTTTAGGATCGCCCAAGCCTGGGCGAAACATTGCGGTGGCTTCGATCGCCTCAGGGAGGAGGCTATTCTAGTGGCAAGTATGGGCTTGGATACGTGATTGATGGAGATTCTGGTGACCGGAGGTACATGGATCACGAGATTATAATTACAAGAGCGTACGGCATCTTTTGAACTCCCTAAATCCCTTCACTAACCCATTCACAGCGGTGGTGGCAAAAACGTGACAGACAAAAAGACCGGCACTGTCACGCAAACCACGGACCATGATCGCACCAACGCACAGCTATGTTCCTTCACTAAGAGTATGGAGGACCAAATTGCGATTGGATGTGTCGTTGGTAAGTCTGATCTGTTCGCACTCAAATGAGCAAGCACTGAGATATGCCTAGGTGTCAAGAACAAGATCTGTCCAACTAAGCCACTTCATCGCCTCTCGGTCCTCGACTGGTTCCATCTCACTGCCATTTGGGCCGAGAAAGTCAATGGAAGGCTATGCTTCAAGTATCGCTTCGAGAAGATTCACCTCAACAAGAAGAGTTGGTGGGCTCCTGTAGGCTCCGCTGATCCCCCTACTACTCGTGACTTCGTTACGAAAGCTTTACGGCAGACATGCACAACGTGTCACCATCGGAGCCCAAAGGTCTACAAAAACGGATGGATGTGCTTGCATGAGCAATGCAAGAACTTCTGGGAACTCAACGGCACCGAACCCCCATCGGACATGGAATTCAATCCGGCTTTCCTCGAGGAGCGCACCTTGTATGCCGACGTTGCTGGATTGCCCGCTCTCCTTCCCGACCTACCTGACCCAGTGGCCGACACCCTGATCTCGACAGAGCGCAACAGCTGGAAAGGTCTGGTTTGCCCTAAATGCTCAGCATGCACTGCTCGCGCCCACTGGGATGCGTGGCGCTGCGAAACCGAAGGTTGCGGCTATGTCCTGCCGGTGCAACACACACTCCGGAGTTACCGCTCCCTGCTCTTGGACCATCAGTCTGAGATTACTGGTCGCGCTCTATCACTGGATACATGGAAGACTCCTATCCAAGCTCCCGCAACAGAGCTCCTTGGTTATTGGCGAATCCAAACTTTCACTATACCCGGGATGGGCACTGTTACGCATTTCCAATCTAATGCTCACATCAATCGGAAAGCTGGCGGTGCTGACGATATACTGAAAGAGCTGCAAGAGGCAGATCTCAAGCTTTGTCGTCATAAGATGAAGTGTTCTGTTGGTAAGAATAGCAAATCCTTGTATGTCTCCAGGAGCTAACATTCAAAAGTCCAAGGGACCAGAACTGCGCACTTCACACATGATTATGTAAATTGGAATGCTTGTTCATCACGTTTACCTTTCACTAACGGTACTGCAGGGCGTGCCTTACGACTATATTGTTGGCCAAGAGAACACAGCTCTTCAGCATGCTCCTGCGGTCATTCAAAAAGCTTTGGGTCGCATGATCTGGGCTGGTCGTCATCATGCCAAAGATACTGACTTTGTGCCTTACAATGAGGTCTTGGCACTGGGTTACTTACAAGATGGAGAGATTGGTGTAAGTGTACCCTCCTCTGTTCAGCAGCACTCCGTGGAGTTGCTCTTACAATCGAGCGGTTTCTGGCACTGTGGCTTGGCTACCACAAAGACAATGCTGCTGTCATTTGCCTGCACAAGCAGCTATTGATACTGTGATTCCCTTTTGGCTATCTCGAAACCTCTACATCTTCATCCTGGTTAGATCGAGTCCTATCATGTCTACGCTTTGGCCAGATCTGCTTTCTCGCAATGCTGCCTCAACAGCTCTGCACCTTGGCTGTTCGCTGCTGACCTAAGCATAGTACCATGACGATGGCGAAGAGTCTCTTGCTGGAACCATTGCCACGATGTCAATTGGTTCCGATGCAGATATGCACTTGCGCTTCAAAGGCAAATACCATTTTGCCAAGAAGCTCTCGAAGTATGACCCGACCGTACCCATCTATGAGGGCTTTGAAGAATACAAAGCACGACTTGCACTCAAGGCAGTATACGACAAAGGCGACATGGAAGTGTATAAACAGGCAGAGCAGAAATTTCTCAAAATGCTTGAGGACAAGAAGCCTAGCCGCGAGAGAAAGACACCTCCTGACATCTTGACCCTGAACCTAAAGCATGGAGACTTCGTTGTGATGTCTGGCGAGGAGCTTCAAAAGTACACTGAGGTATGACACTACGCCTCGACACATCTGGAGCTCCTTTAAGCAAGAAACATCCGTACCCCGCGCTGACTTCTCGAACAGCACTCAGTTGTCCCTAATTCTCAAGGCAAGATGCGCTACGCTCTGACTGCCCGCTCCATCAGACTAGCGTCTATCCCTGAAAAAGAGCACTGGAAGGGGGAATTCATCCTTCCAAATAAGTTTTTCTACGATGGTGATGTCAGTCTGGTCGCGGAAGTGCAGGCTGCGAGACTTGCGCGAGAGAATATGGTGGAGCATGGCATGGGGTGAGAAGGGGAAGAGATTTGAGAGGTTCATTGTTTTCTTGATTCGCGGTTCCTTTTATATCCATGGTTCCGCTTGCAGCTGCTGGACTCACCATTCCGGAAGACGCTACACTCTACAGGATCAATACTCACCACGGTCCCTCAGGCCTTCACGAAGTTTGTGCCACTGGCATACGCTCGTTAGTTTAAAATGAAAGCTAACATATTTATAAATTGAATCTACAACATATTACAGCTCGCATGTTTCTGTCTGTGCCACTGGCATACGCTCGTTAGTTTAAAATGAAAGCTAATATAATTATAATTTGAATCTACAAATATTACAGCTCGCATGTTTCTTTACGGGGCACGCTCTGCGCTCTTCGACTACGACTTGCGACCAAATGTCAGCTTCACCGCTACAGCATTTCCAGCATTTTATCACGTTCGTCAAGATTTACAGCACTTACTCGCACTCGTCTGCGACAGATCTGCCATAAACAAAAGCTCGCATTACCTCGGTTGAGGCGGTTGCCATGCTTCACAACACCAAACATCTACTTGACGGCTGGCTTCGAACTCGCTTTGAGTTTACGATTTACTCAACCAGCATACTTAACCACTTGGCGTAGAGTACATAGCAACTTTTCCATATTTGGATCTGGGCTTCCATAGCTTTACACAATACTATGCTACCTTGCCAAACAATATTACCAATGCAGTCCTCGTGACTGACCTAAAGATTGGGTAATTGAACCTGCATTCACCATGCTTGGCTTGCTATAATTGGCTGCTTACCTAGGACTGAGACTAATCGCGTTCTTCTAAATCTCGAAACGTGCGTTGTTGCGACCTAACAGTGCTGCGTTGTCGATTTCGAAATATCCCAAGCAAGTTACAAACAGCAGACTAATCCCCCTTCCAAACGGTCTGGGTCGAGGGCAAGAAGCCAAAAGAGATTGCCAGCGACGGGCCCATCAGCATCCCAAAAAGTCTACATCAAAGGCATCAATCCCCAGACAAATACCCAAAGAGCAGCCACTTTCCCTTCGTTCCCATCCTTCTGTGCCCTCCTTCACCTACACACCCCCGCCGTCTCATCTTCAACCCATCAACAATATACAGCCTCTCACCATCACCCTCCCCACCAATTCAATCCACACCCCACCGCCCATTCCCTAACCTCTCAAAAATCTCCTCCTCCGCCACCCTCATATTCCCCACTGTATTCCCCTCCCCACGAGGCCCTGGATCGTTAAATTGCTCTACGACCCTCACCCTCCCCTTCGCAACCTCCAAAATCATCCCTCCCCGCACATTCACCCTTCTAGTCCCTTCCCTCGAGTCTCCAGTGCTCAGCCCACTCCCTCCGCCCCCTCCACCAGCATCCACCTCCACAGTGTCATCAGAAACGAGCGAAACCATAGTCTCAGCAACGAATTCGGGCGTAACCCACGCATCGCCTTCCGCTATGAGCTTGAGCTTTTCGGGGTGTTCTGTCCAGAGAGGAGTTTTGATTACGCCTGGAGCGACGGCTGTGACGCGCACACCGAGCCTGGCGTCGAGAGGTGCGAGGGAGCGCACGAAGCCGTTGAGAGCGTGCTTGGTGGCATTGTAGATAGGGGCGGCGAGGGGGGTGAGTTGGCCGGCTATGGACGTTATGTGAATGATGTGTTTGGGGGATGGAGTTTTTGGGGTGGGGGAAGAAGTGGAGAGGAAATGGGAGAGAGCGAGTTGAGTGGTGCGGATTGGGTGCGTGAGATTGATGTCGAGGTGGGCGTAGTGGTTTGAGCTAGGCTTATCGGTAGACGGGCCGCGGCCAGGAGGGTGCCAGAAGTTTGAGAAGGGCTAAATGCTTTATTAGTCAATCAGACGAAACGGGACCGTGAATCAAAGTCCGTACAGGTTCGTAAACGCCAGCCCCAGGACAGACTACTTCCAAAGCCCCAAACTCTTTACTCGCAACTTGGAACATACGCTCCAGCTGCCCCCAGTCCCGAACATCTGTCTGCTGGAAGATAGCTTTGGCCGGTGATTGGGAGACATTGGAGTGATTCGAGACAAGTTCTTGGGCTTCGGGACGGAGGGCGAGATCTGCGAATAGGACATTGCAGCGTTGGGCGAGGAGGCATTTGGCGAAGGAGAGGTTGATACCTGCGCTATCGGTCAATGCTTGAGGGTCAATTGGATGGTTTAGGGGTTAGCGATGTACCACTGCCGGCGCCTGTCACGATTGCTGTTTTGCCTGCGAGAGAGAGTGCCATTGGCGTAGGGGTCCGGAGAAGGCAGTTCACGAAGGGACCAGGATGGCGATCCCCATTGGGGACTCGCAGTGGATTTATACTACATCTTCGGAGTAACGATGTAGCACCGAGGAGGGGGAGAAAGCATATAACTCCGTAGCAGCACGCCGGCTAATAGACTCGACAGAGAGCTATCATTGTAGGGCAAGTTAGCCGAAATTTCCCACACATAGATCTCTCCGATATCGTCCCGGCTTCCAAAGCAACAGAAGAAGGATACCTTAATTGGGCTACTCGTAGGATAGTCTAAGGAATTTCTTGTGTATCATTTCTTCATTTCATTCTCTCAAGCAAAGCATGCGAAGTACATCTTCGCTGCAATACCACCACTCCGTTAGGCGGCTTTGATCTTCTCCTCCAGGATGTCCTTGAGGGTGATGGCATCAGCCGCGAATTTCGAGATACCTTCCCTCAGCTTCTCAACTGCCATCGCTTCCTCGTTGAAGTCGAAGCGGAATTTGGCCTCGTCGCTGAGGTAGCTCTTCTTGGGGATGTCGAGCGTCTTTGCGTCCTTGGCGATCAGCTTTTGTGGGATCTTTTCGGTTGAGTTGAACAGATCCTCGAGGTAATTAGGCTACAGAAAAAATGTCAGTGGTTGTTCAACGTTGTACACAGTCAAATATATGTACCGAGATCGTAAGATAATCACATCCAGCCAATTCTGTGATCTCACCAACGTTCCTGAAGCTAGCACCCATAACGATGGTCTTGTAGTCGTACTTCTTGTAGTAGTTGAAAATCTGCACCACGCTCTTGACACCAGGGTCATCCTCAGGAGAGTAGTCCTTCTTGTTCGCTGCCTTGTACCAATCCAGGATACGACCAACGAAAGGCGAGATGAGGAAAGCACCAGCCTCGGCGGCAGCAATGGCTTGGGGGAGGGAGAACATCAGTGTGAGATTGCAGTTGACGCCGTGCTCGGATTGCAAGATGTGAGCTGCCTTAACACCCTCCCACGTTGAGGCGAGCTTGATGAGGACGCGGGATTTGTCGATGCCGATGTCTTTGTAGAGCTATGGAATATTAGAGCGACGTAGATGGCATGACTAACGCTGAGGACATACATTGATAATGTGGAGAGCCTTCTTGACTGAGCCCTCGATGTCGAAGGAGAAGCGAGCGTCGACCTCTGTGGAGACCTTGCCGGGAACGATCTGTAGAATCTCCTTGCCGAACTCGACAAGCAGACGGTCCAGCGTCGAGTCGATCTTCTCATCCATGTCTTTGCCCTATTCGCAGAGTCAGCAACTGTCCCTGTCGGGCGGCTTCAAGCCTGTGTGGACTAACATGGTCCTTGCCGTAGGCAACGGCAACATCCATCAACTTGGCATATTCTGGCTTCTTGGAAGCAGCGAGGATGAGGGAGGGATTCGTGGTAGCATCTTGAGGCTTGTATTTTCCAATGGTAGCAAAGTCACCAGAGTCGCAGACAACAGTTGTGCCTATGGCCTTCAATTGTTCCAGTGAGCTAGTCATGATGTCTGATGTGTGTTTGTATGTTTGTTTCCTGTCTGTATGAGGAGTAGTTGAAGAAGTTAGCTTGTCGTAATGTTGGGGCTGATATTTTATTTCTTTTCAATAATATGACGCCGTTGAGGGTCTTTTTGCCCCACCACGAACGGATAAGGCCGGGAGAGGTAACGCTTCTCCGTACTTTGCGGTCCAATGCCATCGGAAAGCTGGATTCAATGTAGAACGATATCCCGCAATTGTTTAGGAGTGTTGAAAGGGACAACTTTGAACAACGTTGAGGGGGGACCACTTATGAATGGCTACTTCGGCTGTAGAACTGTATGAAATAGCCTTGTGGGCTGATTTACAGCGTATCCCTATTTGGCTTCCAGCATCTCTTGAACCCCCTTCTTCAACCCATCGCAATCCGTCACGAATCCCCAAGTCCTAGCACAATTAAACTCGACACAATCACTTGCGAATTTCGGACTAGTAGTTCCACAACCATCTTTTACAAGTATGCAATCCCAGCCTTTGGTGAATGCATCTTGCAGACTTCCTCCAACGCACTGATCCGTGTTCACACCTGCAAAAAATAGCGTTTTGATGCCTTCCTTCTCCAGATACTCCGTACAAGGCGTAGTACTGTAGAGCCCAGACATGCGATTCTTATGGATCCATACATCGGGTTTGCGCTTGATCTTATGGCCCTCCTGGTAGGCAGCATTCAGGGCTGTTGGTAGCGCCGCATTCCATGTATCTCGCATCAAGAGCCTGCCAGCATCAACATTTTGGCCATTCTCAATCACAACAGACCCAATCTCGCTACCTAGCCCTTGGTATATTCGTTTCGGCTTCCCATTCTCCGTCAATTCTTCCAGAACACCATCCTTATCTTGTATGAACTGCTCGGCCGCGGCCTGGTTTACGCCATGGGCATCAATTGCTGGTGACTTCTTCTTGCCTGCCATACCAAGCGCAGCTTCGAAGCCGAAAGCGCGGCGTGTGCTGGGTGGCATCCCTTCTATCTCTGCATCCGTCAGACCCCAATTCAGCCAAATTATCTGAATCTCCGCCTTTCGAGCTGCTGGGATCGCTGTATCTAGAAGTCGTTGTGCAGCTTTGTTTCCAGCCCCTTCGGCAGGTCGACCAAGGTATGTGGAAATGAAGAAGTTCTGCATGTCGATGATCACGAGGGCGCTCTTCGACGGAGAGATAACGATTGGTGTGGTGGTCGTAGAGAGGTGAATCGAGGCTTTAGGGTCTGGCAGGGCATACTCGGGAGGCGAAGGGCGCGTGAGGTCGAATCCAGGAGGCGTTGAGGAATGAAGCCAATGGTTGGGGTACGTGCCTATGACGGCGCGTTTGGAAGAGTCGCCACTAGTATCTATGACAGTCATCTTAGAAGCTTTGGAATCGATATGTTCGGATTCAAGGGTCTGCAAATACGCACAAGACTGGAAAAGACAAGAGTGGACATATTGAGAACTTTGAAGTCAATACTCGTAGACTACCCCGCAGTACGATAAGAAGCGTGGCCTATATAGGCAAGTCCATGGTCGAAGAAGGAGCCTTGATAAGATCAACGGCCGCGTATAACGGCTCCCATACTTTGGAGCTCTCACTTTGTCGAAGCTGACCCACTAGCTCTGGGGCGATCTCGCTGGACTTGATATCAAAGTGTGGCCGTCGTTTTGGCTGTTGTAGTAACAGCTTGTAGGTGGCTTACCCACTATAGGCGAAGCTGAAGCCCATGAATCCATTTTCTTTAGTATGCGAATACGGAAATCGGGATATGTTCGTTATATAGGCATCGTACTCGGAGTAAAGAAGGTATTGTGGCGCTTCTGAAGCGCCACAGCCGAAGTTCTTCCCCACAAAGTCGTTTCGTGTCTCAGTACGAGCATGCATTCGACATTGATCAAGCCAATCGTTCGAAATCGAAAGCCTTCAGTATCTGGAGTATCAAAACACCCGGATCTGCGTCTCCATCTGCATCTGCATCTGCATTGCCTAGCATCGTACTCGATTGTGTAGTTAGTAACTGAGGCACCTTTCTTACTTAGTAGGTTTCTCCAGACCTCGCGTGACACCATGCATCGGTTCCTTCCACCAAAGCGTTGCATTTTCAAGCCTTGAAGTTTTGTGAGGCGTTTACAAAACTCAAGACCTGCGGTATAGGCCACTTCATGTTTTCTGATATTCCAAAATTTCTCTCTCGCCTGACTTTGTATACAGACCATAAGCGGCATTTAAGTCTGTTTTACAGAAAGCCAGAACGTCAACAGTAGACGGTTGTTGGCTAAAATGCAGCTTTTGCAGGCAAAGGTCAAGAGTGTCTCCTCAGGAGATACTTTAATCCTGGTCAATCCCAACAACACAAGTCTAGAGAGGACGCTTAGTCTAGCCTATGTCAGCGCACCCCGATTGCGGAGAGAAGGTGATGAGGTCAGTCGTAGCCGGCTTCTGTGGGTAAGGGATGTAGCTGATTGCTTGTTGTTGCCAGCCATTCGCCTATGAATCCAGGGAATATCTTCGCAATTTGACAGTGGGTAAAATTGTACGATTCAATGTCCTGTACAATCCTACTGGAAAGCGAGAATATGGAACTGTCCAACTTGAAAGCCAGGATACTTTGCCCGAAGCTGCAGTGGCAGCAGGATGGCTGAAGGCAAGGGATGATGCCGGCCGCAAGGATGAAACAGACGAGTCAAAAGCGGTCTTAGAGAAGCTCGAAGCTGCTCAAGCCAAAGCTAAAACTGATTCTTTAGGCGTTTGGTCCTCCAAAGGTGGAAAGATAGAAACCCGATACGAGATACAAGACGCTCAGAGCTTTGTCGAGCAATGGAAGGGGAAGCCCATAAATGCCATCGTCGAACGTGTTGTCACTGGTGATCGGATGATTATCCGGCTCATACCATCAAGCACTCAGCATGTGCAGACAATGGTCCTCGTTGCCGGTATAAGAGCACCAACGACCAAGCGGACCATTGACGGAAGAGAACAACCTGCAGAACCTTTCGGTCCTGAGGCTCAGCAATTCGTTGAACAGAGATTGCTACAGCGCAAAGTCGAAGTTGATGTTGTTGGAACTACTCCTCAAGGTCAGCTGGTCTGTGTAGTAAGGCATCCAAATGGGAGCATTGCCAAATTTGTGCTCGAAGCTGGTCTAGCGAAGTGTACAGATCACCATTCTACCATGCTAGGGAGCCAAATGCCTGTCCTTCGACTGGCTGAGCAACATGCAAAAGACCAGCAGCTTGGCGTATTCCAAGGCGCTACAAACACTAAATCAGGAGCCACTCAGACAGACGAAACCGTGACTCGAGTCCAAGCGGCTGACACCGTCTACTTACGTGGAAGATCAGGTGAAGAAAAGCGGGTGCAGTTGAGCAGCATCAGGCAGCCGAAGCCGACAGATCCTAAGCAAGGCCCATTCCAACAAGAAGCGAAAGAGTTTCTGAGAAAGAAACTTATTGGAAAGCACGTCAAAGTGACAATAGATGGCAAGAAGGCCGCTACCGAGGGTTTCGAGGAGCGCGATGTTGTTACAATCCTAGTAAACAACAAGAACGTTGCTCTTCAATTGGTTGAGGCTGGCTATGCTTCCGTAATACGGCATCGACGGGATGATGGCAAGTCATGCCACTCGATTATCCTTATCTTTGTTTGCTAACATTTTGGCAGACGATCGGAGTCCCGCATACGACGAATTGCTAGCCGCAGAAGAAACAGCCAAAACCGAGTTGAAAGGAATATGGTCAGCAGAACCTCCAGTAGCCAAAAATTACCAAGACTACTCCGTGTCTGTCCAAAAAGCCACCCCAATATTCACTACCCTCCAACACAAAAAGCGTATACCCGCCGTCGTTGACTTCGTTAAAAGCGGCTCCCGCTTCACAGTCCTCATACACCGAGAAAATGCTAAAATCACCTTCGTCCTCTCCTGCATCCGCACGCCACGCTCTGCTCGCAACGCGAACGAGAAACCCGAACCATTCGGCCAAGAAGCCCACGACCTCGCCAACCGCCGCTGCAACCAGCGCGATGTCGAAATCGAAGTCGAAGCCATGGACAAAGTCGGCGGCTTCATCGGCACCATGTACGTCAACCGCGAGAACTTCGCCAAAATACTCCTCGAGGAAGGCTTCGCGAGCGTGCACGCCTTCTCCGCTGAAAAGTCTAACGCTGGCAACGAGCTCTTTGCTGCCGAAGGGAAAGCCAAAGCTGCGAAGAAAGGCATGTGGCATGATTACGACCCATCCATCAACGACGAGTTCGAAGACCTCTCCCTCAACGACCACTGCACCAACGGTACCACCGACACCGCCGCTGTTCCTACAAAGAAAGACTACCGTGATGTAATGATTACACGTACGTATTTTATGGAGACATTTCCCCCCATCTGTTCCATATCTTGAATATGTCTTGGGACTCTTCGCTCAATAGCACTCCCAGATATATCTCACAGTTTATACCCTAATAATGAAGAGTAGTGCTGACTTCCAAATCTGCGCAGACATCGACCCCGCCACCGCTCATCTAAAACTACAAATTATCGGCCCCAACACCTCCGGTGCTCTCACAGAACTCATGTCCGCCTTTGCCAAATACCACCGCTCACCCCCGAATGCTGAGAAATCCCTCTCCGCTCCACCCAAAGCTGGCGATTTCGTTGCCGCCAAATTCTCTGTCGATGGCGAATGGTACCGTGCCCGCATACGAGGTAATGACCGCGACAACAAGAAGGCTGATGTGCTATTCATCGATTATGGTAACAGCGAGACCTTGCCCTGGAGCGAGCTGAGGCCTTTGAGCCAATCGCAGTTCTCGACGCGGAAACTAAGGGGGCAGGCTATCGACGCGGCCTTCTCATTCCTTCAATTCCCCACGATGGTCGACTATCTAGCTGATGCCTGCAGTTTTGTCGAGCAAATCGCAGCTGGTAGACAGTTGGTTGCTAGTGTTGATGCGGAGGAGAAGGACGCCACCTTGTCGGTCACGCTCTTTGACGCCGAGAAAGAGGGCGGGGAGGACGCGAGTGTCAATGCTGAGGTCGTAGCTGAAGGTATGGCTATGGTGAGTAGGAAGCTCAAAGGGTGGGAGAAGGCGAGGACGAAAGTCTTGGAATCGCTAAAGGCAAAGGAGCAGGAGGCGAGGGAGAAAAATTTGGGAATGTGGGAGTATGGGGATGTTACTGAGGATTAGGAGACGCTTGAGCGTATGGATCACACGCATGAGCTTGAAGATAGAAAAGTTAGGACAATGCATAGTACTGATACGCTTTGACCGAGAACATACCGCTACCTTACGATTCACTGTATTGACGGTCATAGATTCAGTGAATGTTTGCTACGCTCCCTCATGTTGTTAGCCATTCTAAGGTCCAGCAAGCCTTTTGAGATGGCTTCTTCTCGGTAAGATGCCTAAGATACTACCCCGTTGCAGCTCTAGATTCCGTATAAAAGCTATGCTTCCACTCTCTAGCTTGATATCTTGCACTCCCTTTCGGTAACGTACTCGATAGGTGAGACCAAGGATTCTATGTGTCTTATGATTAGTCGCAAGTCAAATGGGAACAAGGCTGGCTTATTGGTGACCGTAACACCTCAACGTTTTGCAATTTGCTACATACAAACTCATCCTTTACGCATGTTTTTCTCTACCAATGCTACACTTTCACCCCTTCCTGCTGGTCTTTGTAGACGTCCTAGGTACTTTCTACTGAGCAATGCCAATGACACCGCACGCGGGCCTCCCTCCCGCATTGCCTGTAGCCTTGCTCTGCTCATGGCCGCCCTTGCCCAAGTCATCGGTACCAGCATGTACAACGATTGTACGTCCCAGTACGCTCTCAGGCCCGATCAGCTTGATCAGCTTGTCCTCAACGCTACCCTTCGCATTGCCCTCGGCATCAGTCTTGAAGTTGCCGAGATCGCCAACGTGACGCTCGGAATCGCTGGGGGCGCCGTGGGTTTTGGAGAAGGGGTTGACTACAGCAAATGCCCTGTTAGTGATATGGGCGAGAGTGGCTGATCGGGATGGGCATGGAGGAAGCACACAGTGAGGGCCGGCGCTGGTGCAGCCGTTGGTGTTGTCGCCGAATTGGTGGACGTGCATACCACGCTCGGCTGAGGCGTCGTGGCCTTTGATGTCGTAGGAGATGGTGGTGGGGGAGGGTTCGGAGGATTGCTCGAAGGTTACGGTGCCAGTGACGGTGGAGTCACCACGGAGGACTGCGACTGTGGAGAGGATGTGAATTAGCCATATTCTTGTTAGTGGATATGTTGAAGAAGAAGGCGGTTCTGGGACAAGGGCAAACAGTGGGAGAAGTGTGGAAGTGTGGAAGTTCCGGAAGCAGCGAGAAGTGGCGCTGGGTGGTGGGCTGTGGCCTATGGACGGTGCTAGGGAGCATTGGAAAAGAGAGTCTAGCTTTGTGCCACAAGGCGTCTGCCACGAGGTGACAGTGGCTCTGACTCGCTCAAAGCTGCTCACGCCAAAGTGGTACCTGCAGTAAAAGAAGGGTTCAAAGTATGAGCTCACCTGCTTTGACCATTGTGAATATGGACTAGAGTCAACTGGGTTGTCTGATGTTGATGTTGATGTTGATGTGATAGTTATTGTCGTTGTATGATCTCTATGATGAAGATAATTTGACGATGGTCCAATCTGATGAGGAGACAACCGATAGCGGGGCAATTGTTCGGTTTTCGGTTTTCGGGCTTTGGTGGGGAAGGGGAAGTAAAAGTACAGTAACGTCACAGAACCCTTCTTCGCAGACAGATTGCATGTTAAGTACATGTTCCGACCATTGTTCATCATCGTAAATTGGAAGGTTGTAGAGGAACAAAAAACAAATGTTGAGAATCGAGTGAATGGTATCCTTGTGTGGGCACTTGCTCGTTCTGTAGGCCTTTTGTTCGGTACTTGATCACAACTTGATCACTCGACATCAAGCTATGGACGCTCTTAAACAGGTCCATATTTGGAGTTGTAAGCTAGACAATGCCTGGTACTATCGACTCACTGTAGAGCCAATACATGCAAAGGTGCCATACATGGCCCACGAGGCTGGTTTCCTGCCTGATCGCCTGTGGCCAGAGCCTTGTGCTTCGTCTAGTCATGGCGTTTCCTGGAGCTCATTAAAAGTGTCTTCTGCATAGAATTAACCCCTTTTTCCCTCTCACAACCGAGGATGCAAGCTCTCACGAATAGTGCCAATAGTGGTGATGGCAGCTCAAGCGGTTCCAGAAGTGATACGCAGATGTGTCACTCAACAGCACGTCTTACTTCTGAACCAGCCTGCTTTTACGCAAGCAAATTCTTGAACACTATTTTCCCTCAATGAGAGGGGACCGAAAGAGTCCGCTCCACTATGCTCCACCTAGCCACCCGTGCCACCAGGCTTTGTATCAACATTATTGGCAATCGAGAGGGCTGAAGAGCCCGGAGATGGCAACACATAAGTTCTCCTACCCGCGCACAAGATGAGCTGCCGTTCAACCTGTTAACTCTCAGATGGACTTGAATGCCCAATCCAGCCCTCAACTCGACGGTATTTTGTACCTGAGGCGATCGCACTGGCGTCCAAGACTGTCACTTATTCTGTTACCAAGCTTGCCACCCATGAAGCGCATGCTCATCGACGAAAGGATCGAAGCGGACCCAGATTTGGGCCAGCAGCATCGGTTCGGAATGGTGGTCGCAAAGGCAACTTAAGACGGATGTCACGCGGGATGCTGCAGGATGGTGTGGATAGGCCCGCGGACGGCTCGATAGAACTGTTTCTAGAAGCCTTTTTTGCGGCAGTTCAATTGGGATCAACGTTCGAGGCTTTGAAGAGCTGTCAGCCACTCGTTATTGTGGCTGTTGACAGTATTCTGCAGTACAATGGCATTCTCGAGCTCGTTCAGAGCTCGATGGCCAGGATTGTGGTGCTAGTTCTGCCTGCGTTGACAAACAATTGGCATTATGTGACCTGTTGCTTGGTTGGGGGAACGGATGCAACAGCATAATAAGTTATGAGATGAAAAGGGAGATGAATGAAGTACCATGTAGCTCCGTGCTGTTGCTGCTAAAGGAATGTGAGTCCAGGCCATTCAGTGTATTCCGGTAGTGTTGCCCTTGTTCATTACTTGCCCATACTCGCCCATGCTCGCCCGTTCTTTTCCTTTTCCTTTTTCTTTACCCAGCGCGGTTTGTCTAGCCGATGATTAGGACAAGAACTAGATCGTTAGCCTGCTCATCTTAAACCCCCCGAATCTAACTTTCCACGTACAACAGTGCTTGTCTAATTTTCGTGCACCTTTCATTTTCATTTTCCTTTTCCTTTTTTCCTCCTCTCTACATGATTCCAACGCTATCCTGTTCGACCATTCTACACACCCTTTCACGGAGTGGGCCGGCTATCTTCGCTAATCTGTGAGTGCCTGCACCAACTTCCTCGCCAAGCACGAGAAAAATTTTGCAACCACGATCCGCAAAACAAAAAACCCGCAACACCGCAACACCGCAACACCGCAACACCGCAACATCTACACAGAGACGATAAGCTCGAGATGCCCAAGCATTGTCATCAAGTCCTTTGACTTGCATGTGTGCTGACCCACATATTGAACCTGACAGTCTCCACTTCGTCCTTTGGGCAAGACATCCCCTTACCTCCTCCGTGCCCGGCCTCAGAAATTCGTTTCATAATGTCATACTACGAAGCCCAGTCATGGCAATTGCCCGCGCGGCAGGCCACGTGGGACCAACAACCTCCTCCGTCACGCTCGGGTATGTCCACTCAATCACTGTACCAGTCGCAGCCGAGTTCTGACCGATCTCCAGGAGCAAGCTCGACCATGCAGCATGAGGATGTAGGGGCTTTCGATACTCAGATAGAAGGTACGTACATTAGAGCTGCGATGTAGACATTGGCGTTACTTTGGAAGATCTATAGTTCGCTGTTCTCGATTGGCTAAGAGCTAGCACCCTCCTGCACTGGAAGAGCTGCGATGCAATGGTGCCACTACACGTGCGGTCTTGGACGCCAGCGTCGTTGAATGGGCACCAAAGTGCGGTCGACCTGAGTAGCAGCTTGGGGCTTTCAGGGTCATTGCAAAGCCTCCCAGTACCGAAGCGCGACTCTGCTCGAGCGCTGGCTGCACCAATCCTTTGCTCTCCTGCACCTGTGCTTGGGGATAGACACGCTCTGCTGTCCTCCCAACTACCCCTTTGCTTACTCTTCTCCAAATTCATCCTACGATGTTCGCTCTCCATAGCCCCCTCGCGGCTACCACTCATTCTAAAAGCTTGAACGTTTGACAGACGAGCAGTCCGCCCCTTCGCGCTCGCATCTAGCGGTGTTCGGGATCTTTAGCCCTGCAACATACCTGACGGTGACTCATCTTGAGCACTTGATTGAGCATGGCTACCCTCCTCTGCACATTTCTAATGCATTATGGAAGGCTCGATACCTGAGCAATTAGCCCGTGATCTACTCTTCTGCATATGTGCGTTTGCGCTTTTCGTGCTCTACAGCCTCCGCCACTGCCATCGCCATGGACAGCTTGTCTACTCAAATAGCGTCTTTGAAACTGCGCCGGAGCTTGGCTGACATATCTCTAGAGGTATATCGCGCAGTTGACATCCTAAACAAGAGTGGCAAGCTCTTCAACCTGCCCACCTCAAGACGAGACTCCATGCCTATGATGGGAGGTGCACAGCCGTTCTCTGACTTCAGTAAGACTACAAGCAGAAAGAGCCCCTCCCATGCTCGAGACTCTTAACAAGATTCCTTTAGATCCTCGCATGGGTGGCATGCCCCAACGACATTCAATTGGCGACTACGAACAGATACGCCCGCACTCCGGCTCCAACCTCCAGAGCTTCTACGCAAATCAGCGACACCAGCCAAGACCAAACGAGGCAGAGCAGCTGCTGCAAGCTAAACGTCGCATGGCTGCCCAACGTGAGCGCGAGCTTCGCAACTACCATCAGGAGCAGCAGTACAACAGAAGTAAGTCTATGGTTCTCATTGCACTGGGTTCATTGGCTTACGAGTAGTTGCACTGGCAGATGTCTCTACACAAGGGAAATCTGACCGAGCAATCAGCCCTAATACCATGAATGAGGAGGACCGCCGAGAACTCATCGCTCGTCAGCACCGAGCACTGTACGGAAACGAGAGCAGCCGACACTACGAAGGCGGCAACTTTGGTGACGAGAGCCACACACCTCGCCCGTCTAATCTACCGTCAGGCAACACGAGTGCTGGTGGAAGACCATCTCCACTTGCTTACGACGCATTCGCAATGGGTCAAAGCCAGGCGCAGTCTACGATCGCTGAAGCAGGAGGCCAGCTGAATGCCAACGAGAACATCCAAACCGGACCGTCCCCAAAACCTCAGCAAGGCCGATCTCGTGCCGACAGCACCTCATCTCCAGCTTCCAACCCCCCAAGCCAGAACTTTAGCCTCTTCGAGACCCAACAATCCAGTCGTACATCAACCTCGTCTCCCGGTGGTTCCCCGCCCCGTCAAAGTAAAACCTCTGCGCCAGGCGTCGCCCCCATCGGCACACGTCCAGCTCAGAGCCAAACCTCCAATCCTGCCGTCAGCAAAGCTCCATCGCCATCTCCTCTCGGCTACGGCTTCTCATCTCCTAACGACAACCCGAACGCGAACTCGAACAGCAACGAACGATCAACATCAGCAGCATCCAATCCCACAGGTGGAAACAAAGATTCAAGCATGGGTGCCTGGGGCACCAGCAGCGGCGTTTGGGGCAATAAATCATCTCTTCAAGCATCAGTCTGGGGTTGAGGATTTTCGTTTCATACGTACACCAGGGTCAGGGAAAAAGTGTTTGCATTGCGGGTGTCAGCCGTGGATCATTGTTGGTCTAGCATGCGCGTACTTTTGGCTGGATATTCCCCTAATTCGCGACATGGTCATCTATGCCTTAAACGCTGGCTGGAAGTCAGTATATGGAAAAAGGTGGCACATGTGGAGCTTATGCTGTCTTGTATTGGCATTTGGTGGTCCTCGTCAACGTGTATATCGGGTGCATGGCGCGCTGGCTTAGGTAGCATTGGCTGTTAATTATGGGCTTTCAGCGATCCCATGCGTCGTGTTGTTGCTCTGTGCCTTTACTATGTGCCTGTTTGCGAACTCGACTGTTCTGATACGGTCAGATCGTTGCTCTCTGGCCCCAGTCTGCGGCTGCTTCTCGACTCGACTACGGGCTTTCTCCTCTCTAAAGCGTCATCATCGCTCGGTGTCATCAAAGCGCCTCTTGTTCCTGGCTCATCTACGCTATCAGGTGCTCTTTCGCTGCGTTATACCTCTCGTCGTTTCACGCTTTTTGGGTCTAAAGGCTGGAAATATAGTCCAATAAGCATCCTTCCGTCACTCTATACCTATATAATATTCCCGGTTTCTAACCTGTGTACAATTTTAGATGCTGATCTACCGCTCGATGCATTGACATAACATACTCATTCCAAGGTGAGCTACCCTGAGATTAACCCCACTAAGCATAATGAGCTTCGTCTCTCTCCGCAGTAATTTGACTTCCATACTCGTACACTACTTCAGAGAGTATAAACAAGTGGACTGACACCATGACTACAGAACAGCTTAATGCGGTCAGGATCCGTTCGTCAACAATCCTGATTGAGAATCTCATGTGCAAATGCAAGAAAGCAAGCTAGTTCGATTACTACGAGGCTCTTCACACTATCGATGTCTGGCTAGTAGAGAGGGCATTGGAAGCTTGCTCAATGAGCGAAGCCTTGGTACTCGATGTCATCTTTCCAGACCTCGTCTGTCCCATTTGGTCCCCCCCTGAGTCGCAGGACGTGTTTTGAGAGCACTTTGCCGCGCAGACTTGCTCACATTTCATTCTTCGTCCTGGGAAGGAGATACTGACTACGCAATTATGTAGGCAAAGCTCAGCAATTTCAAATTTAAGAAACCCCACGCTACTGATTGGAAGATCCCTACACAGAAAGAAATGGCTTGTACTGCCTGCGATGTCAGCTCTGAGTGTCATGTCCATTGCCCTGTAGTAGGGACAGAAGGTTACTTCGACGGTCTCTGCATTGATTGTATGGCCCATTGGACCCCCGGAGTCTCCAACGAAGATTACGGGAGGTATAACAGCCCGGTTAAGAACCCCATGCTTAACCGTTACCGGTCTTTTCAATGACGAGACGACCGGTAGGAGTAGTTATAGTGGCCACCGTCAATTATTAGCGTGTAGTTGAGCGAGGCCAAGGGGTAGTATACGATCAAAGGATTGCGAATGTTGAGGAGAGAGGGCGACTCACGGTGATCTTATAGGAATGTGCATACAATGAAGTAGATAAATCTAGCGACAAGTTCTATATCCGTAAACCTCACTAGCGTGACTCATAGACCACGTACTCAAGATTTCGTTATAAAGTCTTGTCTCGGCGGACCGTTTGCAGAAGTAGCACGAAGGGCTAACGCTTGTTCATCGAGGTCGACACCAATCTCATGAGTGGCACAGACCGCGATCTAACGATGGGGTAACTTTCGTAGCTAAAAAAAAGGCGGCCTATCTATTACAAAGCGTCGGATAGTGCTGGAAGCCGCAAGCAATTGAGCACGAAATGTTCACTGTGCTGGAGGCAGAGAGCAAGGAAAGTGTACTTGCTTGAGTCGAGGCCCTGGAACATGGCGCAATTGTTCCCTATGTGGACTAAGAGATGGCAACCCACATGCGGCAAATTAAATTGGATTTGATCTGCCAACTTCCTCGTCGTAACCGTGTCAAGTTTCGCCTGGGCTAGGCTCAACCTCAAGGTGTGAAATGTTACCAATCTGATCGTTCAGTGGGCGTGGCTGACATCCTGATCAACGCTCGTCTCCAACATCTCTCTGTTTTTCCGTCGGTGACCGGAGCTGCAACGATATCCACCTTTTCATCAACTTGAGCCGCGATAGCGTCCTTATACACTTCAACTTGAGCGAGGATTGCCTTCCCTGTAGGACTTTCTAAACAACACAATAAAATATTTTGGGAATGATGAGATAAGAAAGCAAACATCAGTAAACAACGTAAAAGACTACTATATTTTACGGTATAAGAAGGTAGACTTGTTGAAAAGAAAGAAACCCTCAAAGGTTTTCATTGAACTATTACTCAACTAAGGCGTACCAACGGGTTTTGATGCGAGCTTACAAAGTGCACTTCGACTATCTCTCGAGGAGAGAAAGCGCAAGAAATCAAGCACTTGGAGCTGTAGCATAGATCTTGAACACTATTGGCACAGTTTGGACTGTCGCTATGCCAATGTTTCGCCAAGCTCGAAAGGTCGTAACTTTTTTCTTAGCAGGAACACGCGAAGCTGCATTCTTGAGGTAGCCAGACATGAATTCCGCATATGTATGAGGTCATGTAGTTTCAAGAAGCCGTACAACATTTGCCTTGTACTTCATTCGAGCAGTTTACGTTCATCAACGAATATCTTTTCCCGGATGAAGATCATTGTCTGGCAGTAATGAATCTCGCGAGAATACCAGATCAGATCAATTCAACGGGGAAATGCTCGGAGCCGTTTCCGTGATTTGAACTGGTCGCAATGCAAGTTGCTAGGGTGATTGATCCAAACCTTACCATTTCATTGAGACGTCATATGCAGGGCGTATGTAAGGGTCCGGTGGCTTGGGATTTAAGGCCAATACGCTTCCAGTAGAGATATCGGAAGGGACAGCGCCATTTGGAAGCCCCAAGGTGTAGTAGCGCGTGACACATTTGATTGGGGTAGACTCCAAGGACCTTCCGATTCGCGTGCAACGGGAGTACCGAAGATACACCAGATCTGTGCCTGAACCAAACGTTTGGATCCATGACTTCCTGGTGGGGAGGAATGGCCTACGTCCGAACGTGACATGGTGCTGGGATATGCCGGTTCATGCTTCGGTGTGGACACTGGCAACGTCTGCACCTGGGGGTAAAGGGGTTTTTGCCTCCAAAGAACGACATGGATAACTGCGACTCATCTCGTTATTCCCTTTGGTGAAGAGGATGATTCTGTCTTTGCGCCCAATGAGGATGCTTCCCTCTAAAGTGTGTCACTCTATGAGGCCTGAAACCATGATTCCAATTTAACACCAAGGAACCCTTACCGTCACTCTGGACCCTGACAGATGCTATGTTCCCTTCAGAAGACCCCCTCGTCGTTTCCAAACACCGCATCGTCAGAGCGCGTCATCCTCAGCATATCCACAGGTAGCTCTAACGTCTAACTGTGCTTATCAGCGACACCATAGCGATGGGTTCTCTACCTGATCGGGAGCAGGACGAGCTGCGAATTTGGCTCGATACACGCCGCTACCACAACACCGACTTCTCCCTTCCCATGCTTGCGTATGCTGTCAAAGCCAACAAACTCAAGGTCACAGTTGTCATCCCTGCCCGGGAGGTTGCACCCACCATCGCTGGCGTCCTTGATGATACCGTCAAACCTCTTGTTGAAGCTGGAATTGTATCTTCGGTAATCGCAATCGACGCCGATTCCAAGGACAACACTGGTATGATCGCAGCAGCACATGGCGCAACGGTCGTCCAGCGCGCCACTATCGCACCAGAGCTTGGAGCATCTTTAGGGAAAGGAGATGCTCTATGGCGCGCTTTGCAGGTGACTGACGGAGATATCGTCGCGTTCCTAGACGGAGACACCTCCGATCCCCATCCAGCACACTTGCTTGGCATCATAGGGCCTCTCATTATGTACGAGGAGATCGAAATGGTCAGAGGCTGCTTCGACCGCCCATTCAGACAGCCGAACGGAGAAATCAGACCTCACGAAGGCGGCAGAGTGAGCGAGCTTGCGGCTCGCCCACTGCTCAACATTCACTTCCCCCAACTGGTAGGGTTTCGACAACCGTTAGCTGGGGAATTTGCCGCAAGACGGTCACTGCTTCAAAAGCTGAGGTTTCCTGTCGGATATGGAGTCGAAATTGGGACATTGATCGATACTTACCGGCTGGTGGGACTGGATGCGTTGGCCGAAGTGGACCTCGGGACTAGACAGAGTAGGTCGTCATGAGAATGTGAATCCGTTGATGTGCTGATGTTGGAGGACAGACTGCCACAAGCCATTGAGAGAGCTAGGAACGATGGCTTTTGCCGTCATGAGTACCCTGGAGAGAAGACTGGGACGTGGTAACGGTCTCGAGGCCAAGATGTGGTTGCCCTGGGAGGGATCATATCAGGAGGTTTCCACGGTGGAGAGGCCATCATTGGATGAATATCTGACGCAGTGCGATTCGGTATGTCTCTGCGCCGCCCCGAACCTGAAGTGAAATTGACAATTCCAGTTTGGTCCTCGAGACAAAAATGCTGTCAGCTTGCGTTGCCCGCCCTTCATTGATGTCTCCGGCGTGCTCAATTTCCGTGATATTGGCTGCTGTTCCAGTACCAAGGGCCTAACTATGCGCCACGGTCTCATCTTCCGAAGCGGAGATCTCAGCCATATAACAGCGAAAGGCACAGCGCAATTGCAAGCTCTTGGTATTCGGGAGATCTTCGACTTGCGTAGCGCCACGGAGGTCGATGGGTCCAAGAACGAAGACGGCCATTACGAGGCCTGGCTGGCGTCGCACAAAGGGCCCGAGAGAATCTTTGCTCCTGTCTTCCAAGATTGTGATTTCGCACCAGAGGCCCTAGCAATGCGGTTCAGAGACTATTCAATGGAGGGAACCCAAGGCTTTGTGCGCGCCTACCGCTCCGTCCTTCTAGATTCCGGTCCAGCCATCACCGCGATCTTGTCACAGCTCTGCACTCCTACACTTATCCTCCTCAACTGTGCGGCGGGAAAAGACCGGACCGGCGTCATTGTAATGCTTCTGCTGCTTCTTGCTGGCTGCTCGACAGAGACTGTAGCCGAAGAGTATCATCTCACGGAGGAGGGTCTGGGCGAAACTTGGAAGGCGGAGACTGCGGGGCGCCTGCTGAAGCATCCTACATTTCGACACGGGGACATTGGAGACGTAGAGAGGATGGTACGTGTTTTCGGATCTCTTCATGCTCGTTGAGAACAGCAACTAGGTCGTAAGACGCTTTTAGGGTGGATGGATGGGTCGATGATTCCCTAATAAATTCCAGGACATATCTCCTGCTGCAATATTCATTTGCGGAAGGAAATGCTGACTTTTGGAACTTCGAACAGGTGGGTGCACGAGAGGAAGTCATGACGGCTGTCGTTCGGATGCTGGAGCAGGAATGGGGTAGTGTCGAGGGCTATTTACTGCAGGTGGCTGGGGTCAAGATGGGTGTGATCCAGAAGTGCAAGAAAGTTTTGAAGGGCGAGCTGAATGGCGTGTGCTGAATCGCGCGCTGGGTCCCTCTTCTAGATACCACTGGCGGTCTTGTCTCAGCAAATCTTGCATGCGTGCTTGCGGTGCTCGCTAGATACCCTTCAGATCGCTAGACCAGGAATCATATTGTGCATTGATGATAGAGATGTTAATGGAGCTTACAGCGCACAAGCCTTCGACGTTGTTACTCCTAGGGCGTGCTGGGCCACTCTCGTCATCGCCAAAATAATTGGCAAGGTGGGGTCCCTAAACTGGCCCTAAGCGAGCCCTTAAAAGGCCCCTGGGCGCTAGAATGGATATGTTTTAGGGGCGGCTCCGGGGCGCCCACCTTGCCAATTATTTTGGCG
>JAABUS010000953.1_pt1 | contig 68408 bp, 2 predicted proteins | sample 5560161 | NCBI WGS metagenome assembly JAABUS01 (sample SAMN10711885, study PRJNA513376) | rock metagenome | isolation source: Antarctica rocks | place: Antarctica: Victoria Land, Trio Nunatak nord | collected 2016-01-04
TTTCCCCGAAATCTATAACCCGACCCGAAAGTTATACCTAATTAGGCCAAGTTTTAACCTAATATAGTTAGTATTTTCATAATTTATGCAATTCGGTTCCAACTGTTGGAACCGAACGATCAGTCTAACTATATAGTATATAGATTTATAGAGAGAGAAGATTTTCCTTGCACTTGTGTTTCTTAGCAATTAGTTCTACTACAAATATAGACTGATCGTCGAGTCGGATTTCGATTCCAACTATTGAAATCAATCCGATTCGACAGTTTTAATATTAGAAATCGATTCGAAACTCGAGTCGATTTCTACTTTTTTGAAATCGATTTAATTCGATTCGAGTCGATATTTAATTTCAATATTAGAAATTGAATCGAATTGTTAAGAAATCAAAAATTATATTATTATATCAAAAGTTACTATTTTAAGATCTGTATAATTATAATATATTATTAGAATTACAGTTTGCTATATTATTAGATTATAATTATTTGTTAGTATAGAATTTTGTTTAATTTATCTTATATTTGTATTACTCTTTTGTATTGTTGTTTTACTTTAGCAATTTTTTTCTTAAACTACTTAGAAATATTGTTTATATTTGAAAATAATTTTAGTAAATCTATTTTTTGCAATTTGCTATCTAGTATTTTATATTCTAATTAATTCGCAAGTTAATTCGATTAAAATTTTAATTGTATATTTAATATTAGAAAAAAAGAATTTCAAAAAGTATTAAATAAGATTTTAAACAATTTTCTATTACTTAAGTTAAAAAATAGAAACAAATATATCGAATAGAATACAAATACTAAGATTTAGTTTAAAAAATAGTAATTATATACTACAATTAATAAAAGTATTTTGTACAAAACTTAAAATAGATTTGTTTATTTATATTAAATTAAAAAAAATTAATACTAAAGTATAATCTAAATTTTAAAACAAATATATTTAAATAGTTTGTTAAAAATTGTTTGCAAAAGTTGTTAAAAAATATTAAATTATTCTACTATATACAATTATTTAAATATATTAAATATAAAGAAATATCTTTAATTTATATTTTGTTTAAAACAAAAAAAATCTCGATTATAATTAGTAATTAATTTAGTTTTTATTTGCGTAAGTTGTTGTTAATAATACAAATAAATAATACAAACCTAATATATTAATAGAAGAAAAATTATATTAATCTGTTATTTTTCAATTAAAGAAATTAAAAAAATTAACTATACAAAATATTTGTTAATTTAAATCTACTTTTTTAAACTATTAATAATTCGAATCTTTAAAAATTATTAAAAATACTTTGATTAAATCTAGTATTTCTAGATTGTATTAAATTATTAAAATTAATTTTTACAAACTTCGATTAAATTTGTAACAAAATTAAATTAGATTTAAAAAAAAATTAATATATTTCTATTGTTTCAAATATATAGTCTAGTTTTTAAAAAATTGTCTATTTTAAAATATTAAAATATTAAATTAATATTATATTTTAATATTGCAAATTTTTTATTAAATTTTTTTTTAATATAGAATATATAGATCGACAATTTATTAGCGTTTTATTTTGCCGCTTAGTCTTAGACAGCTAGTGCAACTTCTATTGTAACACTAGTAGAGCACAAGAGCAGAAACTAGCTACTAAAACTTATTTTGCGCTTTGAGTTTTTTATATTTGTTATTTGAGCATCTCTAAGCTCTTACAAGCAGCTTAATCAAATAATAATATTTTTTGTATTGCAAGTTAAATTGTTCGATTAAATTAATATATTTAATTGAAAGCTCGATTTAATTTGTCGAAGAGTTTACAATAGATTAATATAACAAACAAATAAAATAATTATCAAATACTTGTATTTTCGAACTTAGATATTAATATTTTAAAGTCTTTAATTCTATTTTGTATTATATTAATAAATTGTTCAATCTGTAATATATATTTATAAACAAAAGCGTCTTAACTTGTATATTTAGAAATTAAGTTAAATATTTTTGTTATAACAAATACAATAATAATATTATTTTTTATCTTATATTTTATATTTTAATACAAACAAAACTTGTTTAATTTTGTTTTTAATATTTGTATTTATAATATTTTTGCTCTTATAAATAGATTCTTGTTTATATTGTTTATTATTATAAGTTTATTTATATAAATTATATTTATATTAAATCTAAAACTTTTATATTAGCAATTGTTATTTATTACTTATAAAATCTTAAATATTTTATTGTTAAAACACAATATTATTGCGCTTAAATCTTTATTTAATTCGAGCTCTCTTTATAGTATATTGTCAATTATTTATTTTATCGAGCTTTATCGATAAATTACAATTACACAATTAACTCAATCTTCTTAATATACTTTTCTTCGATATATTTTATTTAGTACAAAGTTTGTTTATTTCTCTTTTTTATATCTCTCTTTTTAAATATCTCGCAAATATAATTATTAGCAACAAGTGTATTTTGTTTGCATTAATACTTCTAATTATAGTATAGTATTCTTTAATTATATTATTTATATATTGCTCTAATAGTATATCTAGAATTTCGAACAAACAAATTCTTTGTAAATTGAAAATAAGATAACATAATATTATAGAAATTTTTTGTAGATATTATTAATATTTTTGTATATAGATAAGATTTAATAGTTATATATTCTCTTTTAATTTTAATAGTATTTTAAATAATATTTGTTGCAAATATAGATTTAAGTTTAATTTATTTACTTTTTATTAACAAGAATAATTGTATTAAGAAAGATTAAAAAAATATTGTACAAATATATTGTTGCTTAATTTTATAATTGTCAAAAATATATAATAGCAAATCTAATATAAAGATAGATAGAAAAAGCAAAATATATTTCTCGCAAACAATTTTAGCAAAAACTATTAAACTTATATCAATTCGATATAGCAACTTAGACTATTTTTTGCTATAAAAAGAGTAAAATCTTGTGTATTTAATTCGATTTCTAATAATGTTAATTTAACTATATAATAGACATCTTTGTTTCTAATAGTATTACTAGAAACTTAATCTAATATATTTGTTCTTAAAACAATATTTCAAATATAATAAATTATAGAAATTAATTTCTTATTGTTTTTTAACAATTTCTATTTACTTTATATATAGACAATATAAATAATAGTATTCTAAATCTTATAGACTACAAATTTATCTTATTTTATTTAAGTATTTCTAATTTTGCGTTAATTTATTTTTTTTGTTACTTAAGTTTTGTTTTTAATAAAAAATTTATTATAACAAATATTGTATTAATTCTAATTAAAATATATATTAAAACTAAATATAGATTTTTTTAAAAAGTTTATTTTAGTCGATATTATATAAGCGCTTTAAAAAATATTGTTTATATTGTAAATTTGTTAATTGTTAATAGCTTGCAAAATCTTTGTATTATTTGTTAATTAAAGTTTTAACTACAATATATTATTTAATCTATTTTACTTTCTTTTATTGCGTTATTTAAGAATATTTAAGAACGTTTTACTATATATTTTTTTTCAATTTTGTTTGTCTCTTCTTTTAGAATTTACAATAAACAAAATAAATAACAATTGTTCGATAAAATACTCTTTATATATTAATAACAATTTGACAATATATTGCTCTTTTAAGAAGAATTTTTAAAATTATATATAATTTTGTTGCTAAATATTAATATAATTGTCTTAAGTTTTTAAACAATACAATATCTTTTTTATTTGTTAATTAAATTTATTAAAATTATATATATTAAATTTAAAACAAATTATCGAAATATATATATATACAAAGCATTTCTTAATCTAGAAGTTATCTTTTTCTCTTATTTATTTGCATAAGTTGATCGCAAATATTACAAAAGCAAAACAATTATTTTTGAGTTATTTATATTGCTAAATCTTATTATTTTGTTTCAATCTATTTAGATTGTTTAAACAAGCTTGTTGTTAATATACAAATACAATTGTTGTTAAAATCAATTTTTTTAATCTAGTAAGTTAACAAATCTAATTAAGAGTTCTAGTATATATAGAATTGTAATTGCTTTGTCTAATATTTAAGATTATTTAATCGAAAAGTATTTATTTTTCGTTGTTAAATCTTGTTAATATTGCAAAATAAAAAATTTATAATTTTAAAACAGTTTTTAATTAAATTTTAATTAAACTCTCTTTTTACTTAATTTGATTATTTATTGTTAGAAAAGTTACTTTTCTCAAGTTGTATATATATATTTAACTTATAAATTCTAGAGATTTGTTAATACAAAAATAGAAATTCTTTATTAAATATATATAAACGTATTTGCTATTCTTAATATTAAAGTTGTTAATTGTATCGAATTTTCTAATAAACTTCTTATAGTAACTAATGATATAGAATTTAAATATATTAAAATAAGCTTTTCTTATCTTTATATTTATTAATAAATATTTGATAAATATCTTTTTTAATATATTAAATTGTTCTTGCGCGTATTGTATATATAATAAGATTGTTTTGTTGTAAAAGCAATATATTGCAAGTATTATAAAATTAATTATTGATTTTGTTGCATAAATTGCAATTAAAATATAATAGCAAAGCAATAATATTATAATTGCTATTAATTAATAAAGAATAGCGTTTTGTTCAATCTTAATTTATTGTTAAACTTTGCTAAAATACTTAAAAGTGCGTAGATTAAAAATCTTAGAAATTAATTTAAAACTCTAATTTAGTTTAAATATAATATTTGTTTCTTTTACTTTTTTGCTTTTATAAATATATCTATAAGTTGCTCTAATTCGAGAAATAACATTTGCAATAAATCTCTTTAACTAATTTATTAAACTTATTAAGATATCTTTCTTAAATTAATATAACAAATCTATTATTATTATATTATAAATATTTATTTTTAGAAGCTTTTATGCAAAGTTTCTTATATTATAAACGTATTTAGAATTCTTCTTATTAACTCTATAATTAATTTAATATTCGAATTGTTATAGTATATTTTTATATATTTATAATACTTATATACTTATTAAATTGTTATATTTGTTTAAAGAAATCTTATATATAATATAATAACAATTTTGCTTAATTTTAATTACAAGTGTTTGTTTTAAATAGTCGATTATTAATTTTGCTAATATTAAATAGCAATATTTGCGTTAATTGTTTATACAATAAATTATTAGCTTTTTTGTTAAAAGATTGCACAAAATTAGTGCTAAATAATTAATACAATACTTTTTTAGTAGATTACTCTTTACTTATATCTTGTTATACAATTTATAATATTGTAATATATTTTTATATTTAAATATTTTGTATTGTTTTTTTTAATATATACTATTAGAATATAATCTAATAGTATTATATTTAATTAATAATTTTGTTGTATATTTCTATTTAAATTCTTAATAATTATATATATTAATTATATATTTTGATTTTTTTGTTATTTAGAGAGCTATATTTTATTTGTTAAAATAAAAATCGATATTATAGTTGTTTCGATTAAGTAAGAATTTTGTTTTTCTTATTAATTATTGATTATATAATATTAATTTTAGAATCTATTGCTTTTTGCTATATATTGTCGAATTAATATATATTATAAACAATTTGTATAAATTAAATAATTAAGTATAAAAGCAATAATTTTGTTTATTAGTCGATAGCGTATTTTGTATATTTAATTGAAGTAAATTGTATCTTTTATATTTAATATTAACTTAAATATATTAATTTTCTACTTGTTATTAAGTATTTTTTACAATATACTATTTAATATAACAAGCTATATATTATTGTTTAAATAAAAGACAAATCTATAAAGCAACTTTAGTTGTTTATTTTTAAAGAATTAATTAATATTGCTTTTAGTATATTTGTAATTGTAAAATTAATATACTAGAATATAATTTGTTTTGTTAAAAAAAGATTTATAGTAATTCTTAATTAAATAATAATATTCTTTGCTTTTATTTTAGATATTTAAATAATTAAATTGTTGCTAATTTCTTTTATTGTATTTAATATGCGTATTCGAAGTCTTAAACAATCTTTTATATATTTAAGAATAGTTTAACAACAATTTTTTAATCTTTTTTTTAGTTACAATCTTGTAGCTCTTGTTGTATAGCAAAAATAATATAAACAATAAACTAAATCTAAATTAACAATCTTTATAAGAATTATTAATAAACTTGATTGATTTTTTGCAATTATAAAGTATTGCAATTAGATTTGTTTTAATTTGTTATATCTATTAACTTAGTATTTTTTAAATTAAATAATACAATATATTGCAATTTATAAAGTAAATGTCTTTTAAGAAATCAAGCAATAAATTTATCGAATTAAGATTATATCTAAAAGCTAAATCTAGATTTAGAAAGTTATTATTTAAAGAAGTCTAATTATTATAATATCTTAAGTTTTTATCTATTATATATGCAATATTTATTATTATAGTTGCTTTTGCAATCTTTGTTAATAAATTTATATAAAAGTATTGTTTTTAATAATAATTGTTTTGTTGCGTCTCTTAATTGTATAAGATTTTCTCTAAATATTTATTTATATTAATTTTTCTAATTTGAGGACAACTTTTATAATATTTTCTTATATAACGCGTAAAATTGTTTGTAAATTTCAAAATTTTTAAATATCTTTAACAATATATTATATCTATATTAATTTAAATATCAAATACTATAGTAAATAATATTGCAAAACAATTAAAATACAAAATAGTATATTTAATATTAATAAAATAAATACAATTATTTATAGTAAACTAACGCAAAGATTTTGTAAATACTTGTTTAATAATTTTACAAAATTTTAATTAATTTGCTTAGTAGTTAGTCTTTTTTCTTTTTAAATATTTTTTTAATAAAAATATTTAAGTCTTTCTTGTCTTCTTTTTACAACAATATTATTTTATTGTCTAAGTTTAAATTATTTTTTCTATACTTTTATAGTTGTATTGTTTTTTAGATATTGCTTTTGCTTTAATTCTATTATAGTTTTTTTTGATATAAATTGTCTAGATATTTTTAATTAATTTGTTACAAATTTTAATCTTTATTTTGTTGTAAATATTATTATAAAGCAAATAGATTTATAAAGACTATTGTTAACTATTTATTGAATTCTTAATATCAATTTAGTAGACAAAGATTTTAAAGACGTAGTTCTTTTTAAAATTGCGCAATTCAAATAACTTGTTGTTAAATTAAACAATTTTTAAGCTTAATTTTATACAATATATAAGTATTAAGTAATCTCTTATATTATTTTTAATAAAAAACAAGACTTTTATTATCTACATTAAAAAAGAATTGTATTATATTGTCGAAAATTTTAAATAAACTTTAATTTTTTAAAAATCTAAAATTTTAAACTAATTAAAAGTATAGATTGTTATTAATTTTTATTTAATAAAGATATTTATATAGTTTGTTTAATAGTTTTATAATATTGTTGTTAACAACAACAACAATCTTAATTATAAAAATTAATATAAAAATGTATTTAAAATTATTAATATTTAAACAAATATACTTTTTTATATATATTTATTATCTTTCTACTAAAATAAATTATCTAGTAAGTTTTTTTTTTAAGTATATTTTTTATTCTAAGTTGATAATTTTCTTTATCTTAATTTTACGCAAAGCTAGAATATAAAAGTATTTGTTAACTTTATTTTTTTTTTCTTTACTTTATATTTGCGAGATTTAAAATTAATAAGATTTGCAAATCGATTAATATAAAAAACAAAAAATATAATAAATATAATAGTTGTTGTTTCTACTTTCTAGTAAAAATAGTTTTAAAAGCATATATTTAGTTGCTTTTTGTCTACTAAGAATATAAATATCTAAAGTGCTTATATATACAATTGCAAAAACTCGATACTATAATAGAAAAATATTACTTTTTTTATTTAGTTAGCAATAAAAATTACAAGTTCTTATACAATATTTAATTTAAAGAGCAATAATATATTTACAAATATAATATTAATTGTAGTTGCAATAATAGATACAAAAATTGTATTATTTAATATAGTTAACAAATAAATTTAGAGATTATTAAGATTACAACTTGTAAATAAAATAAGTTTAAAATCTCTACTCTTAAAGTATTTTTACAATTTGCATTTTTCTAATATTAATTATTAACAAACTTAGATTTATAATATTTTAAATCTCTACTAAAAGAGCAATTTATCAACATATATTGTAACAAAATTATTACAAATAAGAAGTCTAATTGTTGCAATAAATTGCGCAAAATTAACAACAACAATTATATATTTAATTTAGATAAACTATACGCAAATATTTTAGAAACTATTACTAAAATCGAGTTTTTAAACAACTATTTAAACAAAAAACAATAATATTGCGATTTTGTTAAAAGTAACAAATATAAGATTTACAAAAACAACAAAAAGCAAAAGATATAATACTATTTTTTCTATAGCAAATTCAAATACTTTATTAACAATATATATAAAATATAAATAAATTAATATACTTTATCAATTATTTGTACAAGTCGAATTGTATTATCTATACAATTTTGTACAATTATTTTGATAAATATATCTACAAACTTGTTTTTTTTGTTACAAAAAATATCTAGTTTTATCTAATAAAAAGCAATAAAGTTTTGAATTAAATATATATCTATTTTGTAATTTAAATTTCTACAATTTTTAAAATAAATATATTTTTCTACAAAGATTTAAATTAAAAAGAAGCTTTTATCTTTAAGATTTATATATATAAAAATAGTAGAAATAGTTTTACAAATATTTTTTTTAATATTAATAGTAGACAATATATACTAAATATAATAAATTTTATATAAAAGAGTTATAAATAGAAGACTTAATAATTGTTAAAGTAAAAATTAAGAACAAAAATAGATATTTTATTAAAATGTTGTTCGATAGCTTTACAATTTCTATATATAAATATATTTTATAATATTAATTTCTAAGATATATATATTAAAGTCTAGATATATATAAGAACAATATTTGTATTACTTATAAATCTTTTTATATATAAATTACAATAATTAGTTTTTTTATTTATTCTATATTTTTTTATATTTTTTTATATTTTTCAAAGTTTTTAATTCTTAATCTTATTTTTCAATTTTTACTACAAGATTTATTCTATAATTAATATTAAATCTTAAAATTTTATATATTATTCTTTTTATTTGTTAGCAAACATTATATACTTACAATAGTTTTAACAAATTTTAACAAAAAGAGTTTGTCTTTAAACTTTTTTATTATTTTTGTAATTAATTTATTGTTAGCTATATATTTAAAGTGCGTATTTCTTAAAGTTGTTTACAATACAACTATTGCAAGTATCGAAGCTTTAACTTTTAAAATTTAAATCTTTTTTCGATATTAAATAGATTATATACTAGAATATTTTTTAAATATAAACAATTATACAATATTTCAAGATTAATTAATTATAATATAAGTAATTCTACTTTAATTGTTTATTATTCTAGTATAAAAATACTAATTAATACAATATTGCAACTTTTTTATTATTTAAATCTTTTTCTAGTATTAAATTTATTAATATTGTAATTGTCGAAATTATTGCAACTTAATTTATTATTAAATTAATAATATTGCTATTAATTACAAATATTCGAACAATTATACAACAAATATTTGATTAAAATTTTGTTTAATTGTTTAACTCAAAAAATCTATTTTTAGATTTTAAATAAATATTTTGACAATCTAGTATTTTTCAAATCTTGAATATAATTTTCAATTAAATATTATTTGCTAAAATATAGCTATAAAGTTAAAGAAAATAACAAAAAATCTATCTTTGTACAATTTTCTTGTTGTTACAACTTTAAGATCTTGTTATTTTTCGATAAAATTTGCGTTTTAAAATCTATTAAACGTTGTCAAATTCAAATTTCTATTAATATATTATCTAATAATAATAATAATAATAATAACTTGTATCTCTTCTTTTAAATCTAAATCGAATTTAAGAATTACAATTTTAATTTTAAGATTATTAATAAGATACAAATATTAAAAAAGAAACGCAAAATATTTGCAATATTAAATTATTTAATATCTTTGTATTATACTTCTATCTTATTAATTTGTTAAAAAATATTTTTAATTTAGTTTTCTTATAATATAACTTAACTTGTTTGTGCTTTTGTTTAAACTAATTTGTTCTAAAATTTAATTTTGTTTTATTTAGAACAACTTGCACAAATATATTTGCAACAAAATTAAATTTTATATTTTGCTATTAGAGTTTATTAATATTTTATTTAAATCTTTCTTAAAGAAATATTGCGCATCTATATTCTTGCTAGAGTAATATATTGTTAAGAAAATATAATTATAAAAATATTAATATTTTTTATAATAAATTTATCAAAGAATTATAATTTGTTAATTTTTATATTGTATTATATTATTTGTTAAACTAATATTAGATTTATAGTATTTTAAGTTGCGCACAATATTGTTTTTTTAATTAATAGCATTAACAACTCTTCTCTTATATATTAAATAAAAAGTATTAAAATTCTTTGCTTTTTTAATTATTTGCGAATGTTAATAATATAATACTTATTTATATTAAATAGATTAACGTTGTTTGTCAATATATTTTTTAAATAAATTAAAAATGTTAATATAGAAACTTTTTATTATTTATATATCTAGTTCTTTGCAATATTTGTCTCTTTAAATCGTTTTATTGTTGCAAGATAGTATTTTTAGACGCAAGATTTATTGTTGCTAACAAGAAGTTTTTTGCGCTTTAGTAAGTAATTTTAAAAAAGTAAAAAAAAAATTTGTTGTTTAATAGAAAAAACAATAGTAATAAAAAAAATTGTTTTTAAAAATAACAATTTCGAAAATAAAAAAAAAAGAATTGTAAAAAATTAAAGTTGCGCTCTTTACAAACAAAGCAATTGTAATTTTTGAGTTACAAAGAAAAAAAGTCTAGCAATAATAGAAGAAATCTTACAAATACAATATTTTTATTAACAATTAGAAAAACTTATAATAGTATTAAATTACAAAAACTAAAGTAGCTTTTAACTAAAATAAAATAAAAAATAAATTATTTAAACAAATACTTGATTAATAGTATTTTTAATTAATAGATTTAACTTATTTGTAATCTCTATTTCGATATATTAAACTTAAGATTGTAGTTAATAATAACAACAAAATACAAAAATTCTTACAAAAAAACTTTTTTAAAAAAAGACTTAATATTCTTTAATATAACAATTATAGATAGATAAAGATATTTTGTTAAAGTATTGCTATATAGCTTTGCAATTTCTATATATAGATATATTTTATAATATTAATTTCTAAAATATATATATTAAAGTCTTAATATATATAAGAATTATATTTGTATTATTTGTAAATTTTTTTGCAAATAAGTTATAGTAATTAGGTTTTTTATTTATTTTATTCTCTTTAAAGTTATTATATACTTTATATTCTTATTTAAGTTATAAAGTCTTTTATACTATTATTTTTAATAACTTATTCTTATTGTTAAGTATTGTACAAAACTCTTATTGTTAATACAATAACTTTAACAAATTTTGTTAAAAAGAGTTTACTCAAAAATCTTTTTATTATTTTTGTTGTTGTTTTATTGCTAATTATATATCTAGAGTATATATTTCTTCAAATTGTATATATTACAATTATTGCAAGTATCGAAACTCTAGCTTCTAAAGCTTAAATTTTGCTTTATTGTTAAATAAATTGTATACTAAAATATTTTTTAAACACAAACAATTGCGCAATACTTTAAGATTAACTTATTGTAATATAAATAATTTTGCTTTAACTATTTATTGTTTTAGTATAAAAATATTAATTAATACAATATTTTAACTTCTCTACTCTTTAAGTTTTTTTTAAATATTTAATTTATAATATTACAATTATCGAGATTGTTAACAATTAATTAATTACTAAACTAATAATATTGTTATTAATTATAAATATTTATATAATTGTATAATAAATATTTGATTAAAACTCTATTTAATTGTTTGTATTAAAGAATTTATTCTCTAATTAGTATTCTACAAAGTAAGTACTTTAATAATTTGATATTTTATAAATCTTAAATATAATTTTTGATTTAAAATTGTTTGCTAAAGTATAACTATAAAAAGAAAAAAAATAAAAAAAAATTTAATCTAGTAGAATCTTCTTATTGTTAAAATTTTGAGATTTTGTTATTTTTTAATAATACTTGTATTTTAAAAACTACTAAATATTGTTAAGCGCAAATTTCTTTAAATATTTATATTAACAATTAAGACAACAACTAGTCTTATTTTTTCTTTCGAACTTATATTAAGTTTAAAAACTACAATTTCGATTTTAAAATTACTAGTTATATACAAATCTTAAAGAAAAGAAAATTATATTTCTTTTTGTTAAATTGATATTCGACTCTTGTCTACGCTTTTGTTTTTTCAATTTATTAAAAAATATCTTTTACTAGAGCTTCTTATTGTACAAATTAATCTATTTGTGTTTTTGTTTATTTTAGTTTTTTTTAAAACTTAATTCTCTTTTGTTTTTAACAATCTATTTATATATTTTTTTAGCAAAATTGTATCTTGTATTTTGTATTTTGTGCGTATTAATATCTTCTAACAATCTCGTTAAATAAAATATCTTATAATTATATTTCGATAAGTATTATTTACTTTTAAAAAGATACTTTTATTAAGTTATTAATATTTTTAATAATTGTTTTATCGAAGAATTATAATCTCTTTATCTTAATTTTGTATTATATTATTCGACGTATACAAACAAAACTTACAATATATTAAGTAGCTCGAGATTCTATAGTATTAGTTAATAATTTAAACAACTTTTTTGTTTTCTTATTTTAAGAAAATCTAGAGCAAAAATTAGTTAAAAGTAAAGAAAATAATTGCTTCAATCTCAAATTTGTATTGTCAATATTAACAAAAAAGATAGTAAATAATATTAAAAAACAAACTTGCTTTTATTAAATTAAAAAAGAATTGCGCAATTATTAATTTTTAGAAGTTGTAAATTAGTTTTATTGTTATTATACAAATATTTTACAAAATTATTATACTAGAGATAAAAATACTAGATCTTAGTTTCTTTAAGATATTTCTTTAACTTAAAAACTTAATTAGATTTATTTAAATTATTTTCTTTTTTGTTTTAAGATATATTTTTGTTTTATTTGTTTGCTATAATATTGCTAGAGATATTTTATATTTTAACAAGAATTGTTATATTTGATTACAATTGTATATCTTGTTAATATTACTATTTTAAAACATTAACTATAGCTTATTAACTTCTAACTTCTTCTTTTTTCTTTAATTTTTAATTTTTTATTGTTTTTAATTCTTTAATATTGTTTCTTGTGCAATACTCTTAATAAATATACTTATTTTTTTAAAGATATCGATTAATTCGATCTCTTTATTATATTTTTTGTTTTTATAGCAAAAACTTATATCTAAAAACTTAGAAACTAACTCTTCTTTTATTTAAAGTAGAGTAACATATATTTTTATATAGTTGCTTTTGTTAAATTTTGTATTTTTTCTATATTTGTAGAACTTTATATTTTCTACTAAATATTTTAGACTTTTCTACTATATCTTATTAATTTATTGTAATATATATTTTGTAAATTTAAAAAAGTTACTTTCGCTTTTTTGAATATTTAATTGCTTAATTCTTTTAAAATAGAATTCGATTTTAAAAAATTTAAATTATATTAGTAGATTATATATATATATTTATCTTTATTTTTTACACAAGTTAAATACTTACAATATTATATACTATTATTTAACAAGAATACGCTTATTTGCAATATTGTTTTTTGTATTTATTTTTGCTTTAACTTGTTTTTTAACAATATTTAATTTTGTTTTAATCTTAATATTGTTTCGAACTTACTTTATATTTTGCTTGCGACTTGTATATTTATTCGAACTAAACTAGATATTTTTTACTAGATATTTGTTGAAACAATAAATTATAAAAAATTATAATTTTAATTTTTTTTATATTTCTTGTTTAGACAATTTGAGAACTTTTGCTTTTAATACAATTTTTTCAAATATATAGTATTAAAAGTACTATTATTTTTTAGTATTAATTGCAATACTTTAGAAACAAATCTTCGAGTTTAAAAATTATTTTTACTAGATTTTTGCAACAAAATATAATATTAAGAATGTAATTTGTTTAATTCTTTAATTATAGACAAACTATTCTAAGTCTTATTAGCAATTCTTTAAACAAAATATGTACAATTTCGAAAACTCTAATTATAAAATTAATAGTTTTAACAAGTTTTTTAAGTCTTGCAATATCTTAATAAAGTTATCTTTAATTGCAAAAAACATTGTTTTTAAAAGCTTAAATATAATAAATTAATTACTTATTAATCTATCTAAATTTTACAAAAATATATATTAATATATTTTTTAAAAACAAACTTTGCAACTTATATTAAGCAACAAGTTTTTTCTAAAAATTTGTTTAAAAAGTTAGACAACTTTAAATCTTAATTACAAGTTATTTCTTAATATAATTTATTTAACAAGCAATTTTACAAATATATTTATTATTTTTAAAATTGCATTTTACAACTTTTTAAAAAGTTTTTTATTAACTTCTAATCTTTAATTACAATAGAATATATATAAGATCTCTTTTTGTATCTTAAGACTTATTAAAAGTAAAATATTAAAAAATCTTAGAAATTTTATATTAAACTATCTATTTAATTATTTGCAATAATATAGTTGTTTTATTTTTCTTTTAATAAAGCAAACTTTAAAAGTACTTTAAATTTAAGTATTTATATTTTAGTTAATATATTATTTAGCAATTTTATAAAGTATAATACGCGTAAAACTATTACTATTAATATAATTTGTAATATTATAATAGAGAAAAACGCAAAATATAATTTTAAAATCTATATATTATTTTAAGCTATTAACAATAAATTTAAAAATTTGTTTAAGACAAATTTGCAAAGAAATTTCAATTTTAATATTAACAATTATAATATTAACAATTGTAATATAAAGATAACTTTATATAACAATTATTCTAAAGTATTGTATTCTTTTAACAATTTTTTGTATCTATAAATTTAATACAAGTCTTGTTTAATAATTTAAAATCTATATTGCAAAATTGTTATTTCTAGTCTAAAGTTATTGTATTTACTTAATTAAGTTCTTAAATAAGTTTACAATAACTTGATTATTAAAGCAATTCTAGTAAATACAATTAATATTATAGAGATCAAATTAATTGTTATTTTGTTTTTAAAGAAAGATTTTGCTATAAAATATATTAAGTATATAAATAATAAACTTTGCGAAATCGATAATAAAAAAATTATTGTTAATTTAATATTAATTTTATTATAATTTTTGTCTCTTATATTAAAACAAATAATTTGAGAAAAATATTATATATATTGTTTAAAGATTTAAGACTTTTTATACAATATTTTGTTATTTATGCTATAAGACAATTTAAAGATTAACTTTGCTATTAAGTTTAATACAATTAAATATATAACAATAGACTTTAATAGTATTGCTATATTATATTTTTGTTTAATTAAGATAGCGCAACAAACTTTTAATTATCTTTTTTTGTATTTTAAATATTGCGAATGTTATCTTAAGTATATTGCAAACTCTTGTACTTTATTTTTTAATTAAATAAACTAACTTAAATATCTAGAATAACAATATTATTATCTTTCTAAATTCTTAATTACAATCGATACAAATCTAAAATTTTCTTTTTCTTTTATCTTTTTCTGTATCTTAAATATTGCAAATATTGTTTTAAGTATATTGCGAATTTTTGCACTCTATCTCTTAGCTAGATAAATTAACTTAAATACTTAAAATAACAATATTATTATCTTTTTAGATTCTTAATTACAATTAACACAAATCTAGAATTTTCTTTTTCTTTTATTTTTCGTTGTATTTCAAATATTGCAAATATTATCTCAAATATATTGCAAATTCTTGTATTCTATTTTTTAGTCAAATAAACTAACTTAAATATTTAGAATAGCAATATTATTATTTTTTTAGATTCTTAATTACAATCGATATAGATTTAAGACTTTCTTTCAAATTTAAAAGATTTTTTAATAAAATTCTTAACAAACTAACTTAAGTACTTGTATTTATAACAAGAATTCTTTTGCATTTTTTACTTTGTTAAATTAATTTTCTTGCAATACAAGTTGCTTATATTATATACTATATTACTTTATTAATTTCTTCGACAAATAACAATATTCGATTTCAAATATAAAAATTATTAAGTTTAAAGAAACGTATTTGTTGTATTTATTTAAGATACTTAAAACAAGAAAACAATTCGAGTCAAACAAAAAAACAATAATATAAAATAGTTGTTTGCAATATTGTTGCAAAAATATAAAAAAACTAATTCTATAAATTAAGACTCGAACTTGCGCAATTTGCAAAATAAATCTTAATATATTATTAAATTCTTTCGAACAATTAAATTATAATTTAATCGAAATAATAATTTGTTGTTAAAATCTTATTAATTAAATATTGTAATATAATTCTTGTTTAAATTAAAAAAAATACAATTTTGTATATAAACGCAAAGATAAAAACAATTGTTTAAGCGATTTTATAATAAAATTACACAAGTCTTTAACAACACTTTAATTTATTTATAACTTAAGATATATATATATATTTTATTTAGACTAGCGTTTTTGCATTGTTGATATCTACAATTTGTTTAACAATATTCTTATTAATTCTATATATTTTATATTGTTGTTTTATCAAATTCTAATAAATCTTATTATAATATTTAAATATTAAAGAACAAAAAAAAATTATATTTTTAATTTTTAATTTTTATCTATCTTTTTACTTAATTAAATACGTTATTGAAGTCTATATATTTATAAAAATACTAGTTGTTATAAGAATTTCTCGACATCAATATTAAGAAAAAGAATTTATATAGATACTTGTCTTTTTAATATTTAAAGATTGTATATTTCTTGCAATTATATAAAAAATTACTTTAATTACAAAGTTAAAAATATTTTGTTTAAATATATTGCTAGCTTTTAAGATCTTTTACGCATATCTAACAATATTTACGACAAAAATATTCTAAATTAAATTAGTATTATATCGATAGTATCGAATATAATTTATAATTAACAAAAACAACAAATAATATAGTTATTTTATCTTAGTTAAGAAAAGTTTAATTAAGAATTTATATTATTTTTTGTTGTTACTAATTTTGAGTCTATTTAAACAACAATTTAATATAAGAGAAAATTGTATATTATAATTGCTTAAAACAAATCTATTATTTGCAAACAAAACAACAAAAGTTCTAAATTGCTTTTTATATATATTTAATCTTTTTTATTATCTTTAAATATTGCGTTTTTAAAAAATACAATATTGCAATTGTTATACAATTAATTAATATTTAATTTTTTAATCTAATTTTGCGTAAAAATATTTATTGTTTACTTGCTATTAAAATCTTCGATTCTTATAAATCGAAATTTATTTCGAATATAAACAAATATATTGTTATTATTGTTATTGTTGTTCTTATTATTCTTGTTATTTTTGTTGTCTCGATTACTATTGTCGCAAGATTCTAGAATAGAACTTGAATTGCTTAAATATTAAAAATATACTAAAAATTAAAACAAGAAAAGACAAACAATTAATTAATTATTATTAATAAGCTTAATAAATAAAACTTTAATTAAATTATTTTAATAAAAAACGCAAAATTTGTTAAGTTGTTTTATTTAAGAATTAACTTTATCTTTTTTATTATTTTTGTTGTTTCTATTATTGTTGCTATTATATTCTAAGATAGAACTTAAGTTGCTTAAATATTAAAAATATACTAAAAAATAAAACAAAAAAAGACAAACAATTAACTAGTTGTTATTAATAAACTTAATAAATAAAACTTTAATTAAATTATTTTAATAAAAGATACAAGATTTTTTTAATAATTTTTTTTAAAACTTGTTTCTTTTGTTGTTGCTTAATAAATCTAGCTATATACGAAAACAAATTTACTTGTTAATTTTTTTATTTTATCTAACAAATATATAAAATCTTTTAGATTTGTTCGAAGATATAATTTTATATATTAGAGATTTAAAACTATTTATTTTAATAAAACAATACTATTAAAAAAAAAATTTGTATTTTTTTTATATTATGTTTACAAACTCTATTTTATTAAAAATATTGTTATTGCTTTTCGAAAATACTTGTAGTGTTTTTACTTTAATAAAACAATATATTAGAAATTATATATTATTATTTTTTTAAATTACAACAATTAACTCTATCTTATTACAATATAAAAAGAATTTTATATTATTATTTTTTTAAACTTTAATTATTAATTTTATTTTATTATAAATATTGTAATTGTTGTTAAAGATTATATATTGTTTATCTTTAATATCTATAGATTATTCTTTAGCAATTTTTGTATTAGTAAATCTCGAGTTATAGCTAATTAATTATTACAAAACTTATTTATTAAATTCTATTTTATTATTTTTAAATAATTTGCAATTTTTATTTAACAACGCAATTTAATAGAGATTATAATAGAAGAGATATTGTATAAATAGACAAAAAATTGCATTTTATATAATAAATACTTAATAATTGCAAGTTAAAATATTAGTAACACTTTCTAAATATATTGTATAACAATATTGCTTTATATATTTTAAACTCTTGTACTAGTATATTCTTAAACAACAACAACAAAATAGTATAAGTTATAGTAATATTAACTCTAATAAAATATATAATTGCTTATATTTGTATAAAATAATTTAATCTTTTTAATAGTCTAGTTATTTAATATAAGTTAAAAGTATATAGAAATATAACTTTATATTAATATATATATACTATACTAAACTTGTATAAAGATTATTGTTTATTTATATTTATTAATTATAGAGCGCAATAAATATATATTATTGTTATTATAATTAAGACAAAACAAATTAAAATCAAGTTTTTATATATTGTACAAATAAAAAGATATAATTAAAATTCTTTATTAACTATTAGTTTTATTTTGTATTAACTCTATTTTTGTTATATTTTTTTTATAGATATCTTGCTTTAATACAAATTTAGTAGAAAGTATTAATACTTAAATTTTTTTACAATAATAGATAGAGACAACTTTGTTTACTTCTTTGCGCAATATTATTTGTTACAAACAATTTTTATTAAATAAATTAAGTCTAAATCTATTAAATTAATATCGAATTTCTTAATATCTCTCTCTAATAGCTTAGCATTCTTTTTAATTATTTTTGTTATTATTGTTATTTTAACAATCTATATATTACTTAAGTTTATATTGTTTTTTTAAACAAACTTGCAAATAATTTTAGTTTAATAAAGCTAGAATTGTTCGAAATATAGTTTGTTTAAAATACAAGTATTTAAAGAAAAAATAAATTTTTGTAAAAATCTAACAATATAATTAATATTAACTTCGATTTCGAGATAAAATAAACAAAATCTATAAATAGAAGCAATTCGACTTAATAAAAAAAGCAATCTACAATATAATATATATAATTTTGTACAATTAAATAGTAAAGAGCAATACAATATATTTAGAAACAAACAAAATATTATTGTTATTGCAATTAATATTAATATATTGTTTGAGAAAAATAATATATTTGTTAAGTTTGTTATTTATAGATTATTATTGTTAAGATCTAGACTACTTATTTGTTTTAAAAAATTATTATTGTTAAAATTTAGATTACTTAGTTGTTTTAAAAATTAATAAGATTATTTAGAAATTATATTAGTATTAATTATTGTTGCAATATACAAACTCTAGTTAATCTTTAAGATATACAAAATACTAATTATTATATTGTTAATAGTAATTTGTAGACAATAGTTTTTTAAATAAAAAAATATAGTAGAAGAAGAAATAGAGAATTATTAAAAGATAGATATTAATAATTTAAGTTTATTTGCTCGATATTCTTATTAACTTTTATATAATAAGTAAGACAATATTTTTATTATTTATTATAAAATATCTTGTATAAATTACTTTATTTGTTTGAATATATAGTTGTTAGAATGTATAACGTTGTATTGTTTATAATATATTATTACTAAAAAACTAATTTTATATAATCTTAAAATATTAGAAAAGTTAATTAGAGAAGACGTTAAATATATATTGCGAGTTTGTAAAATATACAATTATATTAATTGTTAATTTTAAGATAACAAACTTAAATTGCGCAATTATTTTTGTTTTGCAAATAGAATCTACAACAAAGTTTAAATTAGCAATTAACTTAAAAAATACAACGCAATATTTAGTAAAAGATTTTATAAAAATATTTTCAAAATTGCGTAGTTTTAAAGCTTGTCTACTATTATTTACAAAGTTACTATATTAATTATATTCGAATTGTTTAAACTATAAGATATATTGATTTCAAGTTTTAAAACTATTAATAAAGAAATTAAAACAACAAAAACATAAACAACAAATTAATATAAAAAAAGATATTTATTAACTATAAGAGCTAGATATAAAAATTAATTAAAATTTCAAATTTTTTAAGTTTTTTTATAATTTTCTATTACTTATTATTGAATTATATTAAAAGCTAGACATCTAAAGCAACTAAATAGAAAATCTATATTTCGCAAATCTTATAAAGAAGAAAATTTGCTAGCAAAATTGTTAAAACTTGTATCTAGATATACTAGAAATCTCGAATTATTATACAAAGAGTAGATATAATTTTAAGTAAAATACAAGAAATTAACAAAAAAAAGAAAAAGAATATAGAAAGATATTGTAAAGAAGAAAATTTAATATTGCAATATTAAATATTCGCATTTAACAAGATTGTTAACTTTAGAAGAAATTAAAAATATATTGTTGAAAAATCGAAAAAGAATTATTATTATACAAGAAAAATTATTAAAAGAGCGTAGAAAATTGTTAAAAAAATAAAAAAAATTGTTAAAAAGATAAAAGAGATTAACAAGTTTTAAAAGTTAATTTTTTAAAATTCTTATTGTTAAGTTCGAAAAAATTAGACAAAGATATTAGAATTAATATTTGCAACAAATTTTGTATCGATAAAGTATTAACTTGTAAAAGAATCTATATAATAAATTAAAAATATTAAAACATTAAATTAGAGTATTTGCTAATACTAAATTTGCGACAATTATAAGATTAATATATAGATATATTAATTGTAATAGAGAATCGACTAATAAGAGATACAAAAATAAAGAATTTGTTTAAATTTATAGACTTGCTAGATATTTGCGCATAATTAAAGATATTAAAGTTAAAAATATTAAAGCGCAAAACTAATAATAAAATAACTCTCGATTGTTAATTAATATATTGCTCGAAATAACTATTAATTTTAAAGATTATTGTTTTATTATTTTCAAAAATTAGAAATATATTTTTTAGTATATCTAATATACGATTGCGCGATAATCGAATTGTTTTGTTGCAAACTTAAATATTTTGTCTTTATAATCGATTTTAATTTGCTATTATTATATTTAATATTTACAAATAACAATCTAGCAATATTTTGTCAATATATATAACACAAGAAATCTTTTGTGCGATTAAAAATTGTTAACTAACACAAGTTAACAAAAGTAAACAACAAAAAAAACAAATTAATGAAACAATTATCTTTTAATAAAAATAAATAATATTGTTTAAGTTGCAATCGAAGATTTTTATAATTAAGATGTTGTTTAAAACAATAACAAAGTAAAAGTAAATTATTAATTAATTAGACTTTAGTGTTTGAACGTTATTATACAAAATAAAGATTTTTTAAAATATAATATTTTCTATATTGCGTGTTATCGAATTTTAATATAGATTGCTACAATTGTACTTTTGCTAAGTAAATTAAATACAAATAAGAAGTTTCAAATTAAGAATAAATTTATTAATATTGTTTGTTTATTTGTCGAAGAATTAATAAAAATCTATTAGAAATTTCTTGCAATATTTGTCGATCTTAATATTTAAACAAATAGAATATCTTATTTGTTTAATATCGATATAATTTTTAAGCGCATTAATACTATAATTAAAGTAACAAAATATTAAATTAATTGTAATATTCTATCGCAAAGATATCAATATTAATAAAAAAAATATATATATAAATTGTTGTACAATAGAATGTAAAACAAATATAGTTTTAAATCGATTCTAATTATATATTGTAAAATAGAATATAAACTAATATAAAGTTAATTTTCTTTGTTATTAATTTAATTGTAATAATAATTGTATATACGCAACTTAGACTTAAGATTTAATTAAATTTTAAAATTATATAATTAGTTAAAAGTTGTATTGATTGTAATAATTTTATTTTTTGTTTAAAACAATAATACTTTAGATACAAAAAGTTGATTTCTAAGTTTTTTTAAATTAAAAACTGTAATTTGTTCTTAATTAATTTTTAAAAATTTGTAATATTGAAGATCTCTCTTAAGATTAAAAAAGCAACAATTAGTGCAAAAAATATAAATCTTAATTTTAAACTTGTTGTTCAAGAATTTAATAAATTTAAGAAATATATTCTAAAGCGTTTTATTAACAATTAAAGAGCTATTTATTTTAATACTTAGCAAATCTACAAATCTATTTTAATAAAAATAATATAAGCAATTTTTGTCTTTATTTTAACTTAAGATTTCGAGAGTTTTATTAAGTATTTTTAGAAAACTTAAAATATAAACAATTGTTGTATTAATTTTATAACAAATTGTTGTATTAATATCTATATATATATAATAACTTGTAACAAAAACAATATTAACTAAAATATATTTTGCAACAACTTTAAAAAGTTTGTTATTTACGTTTATATTAAATAGATTTGTATCTTTATTAAATAAACTTAATTTGTTAATTTATATAAATTTAGTTTAACTATAATTAAAGTCTCGATTTATTAGAGTCTTTCTCAAAAATATATAATAAATATTGTTGCACTTTAAAAACAATTTCGAAAACTTCGATTTAAAGATTTGCAAAGACTTTAATTTAGAAGTTTGCAAATATTTTAATTTTAAAGAAAAATATAATATATTACAAATTAAATATTTAAGTAATAATAAAGTACTATCTAAAATATAGCTATTAGTTGATTAATATTATAACACAAAGAAAAGATTGTAAAAATCTTTGATATAAGAATTTTGTAAAAATCTTTTAATTGAAAAAGAAAATATTAAGAATTGCTTTATTAATAATTGAATAATTGCACTACTTTTAGATATAATTAAATTTAACTTTGTATTTAACAAAAACAATTTAACAATTTGAAAGCAATTGTAACTAAGACAAGAAGTAATAAATTAAATAAATAAATTGTTAACAATGCGCAATACAAGAAAAATGCTAATATAATCTTGTCGCAAATTAATATTAGCTAATTTTTAATTAATTAATATTAATCGATTAAGTTAGTTTTAATTGAATATAGCTTAAAAGTCGAATTTTAAAAAGCTAGAAAACGTACTAATTTCTTGATTGTTAATAGTATAATTAAAATAACAATTATATATTACTATTTCGAGACGTTTAATTATTTTATTGATATTGTTTATTTTTTGAGCTAGCTTTAGAATCTCGATTATTGTAGAATATGTATTGCTAATATATTTAAGAAAAGTATTAATAAAGTTGTGCAATTAATGTTTTTTAATTCTAAGAATAATTCTAATAACTTAATTATTTTTCTTTGTTTTTTGTTATATAATATTAGTTATTTAAGTGCAAAAGATCTTTCAATTAAAATCTTGATTAATATTTGCTCTAAAATTGATATCTTAATTAACTTATATATTTAATTAATTATTGAATTTTATCAAAATATTCTTTACAATAAAAGTAATACTAAAAAGATAGTTTTAAATTATTAGAACTTAACTTATAACTTGCAAAGAATTTGTATTATTTTAATATTATTTAATTAAATTTCTTACAAAATTAATAGATATATTTTCGATATAGAGTTTGTTGCTAATTACTAAAAGAGTTGCAATATCAATCATATTGCTAGAAGATATAAAAAGAGTATATTTAATACTTAAGTAAAAGAATTTAATAAAATACTAAAAAAATTTAATAAAAAAGTAAGAGAACTTTGTAAAATATAAAAAAAATTTAATCGAAAATTGAAAAAAAAATTGTTTGTAATTTAATTAAAAACTTGTTCAAATTCTAAAAAATATAAAATAAATTGTTTTTAAAAAAAATCTAAAAATATTTGTAAACTTTTGTAAAAGCTATACTAATATTTATTTAAAAAAATTCGAGATTTTTTTACAATAAAATAATATTTTTTTAAGAGTAAACAATAGCAATACTAAATAATTTTAAAATTTTAATACTTTAAATTGTTATTAATTTATATTTAAACAACAATAAAGTTTATACAATTAAAAAAAAACAATTTGCAAAATAAAATTTAATATAAGAAATTGCTTTCGAGTAAAATATACTAGCTAAAGTTAATAATATTATATATATATTTATTAAGTAGTTTTAATTAATTCTAGCAATAATAAGCTTATATTGTTTTAATTTCTATAATTGTATTGTTTACAATAAAGTTAATATTTTTTGCAAAAATATATAATTAAGTTTCAAAACTTTAAAAGCGTATTAATAAATAAAATACAATTGCGCTTGTATAATAATAAGTTCTAATAAATATATTAGATAATAATTTGAATATTTGTCTATTTGTATATAATTAGAAAATAATTAGTTAATACAAAGTAAATAAAAATATAAATACAATTTTGTGCAATATAATTATATTTATTTGTAAAGATATATATGTTAATACTACAATTTTATAAATATTAATTGTTATATAACAAAAGCTTTAATTAATTTAATTGTAAATTAATTAAATATATCTAATACTTATAGTTGTCTAAATACAAAGAAATAAAATTAAACAAATAGTTGTCAATTTCTATAACAAAAACAATTTAAGAAACAACAAAATAACAATAATAGAAAAGAAAAAACTTTAATTAATAAAGTAATTAGATATAGAAACTAGAAGATTAAAGAACTTGCTAATAGTATTAAAAATTGTAAACAAATATATCTACTTTTTTTGTATGTTAATAGTGCTTTATTGCGTACAATAGTTTATTAAAAACAAAGTCTCTCTATTTTGTTTCTCTATTTATATTGTATTTTTAAAACAACAAAGTAATATTTATATTTGTTAAATATTGCAAATCTTGTAAATTTTGCTATAAAACTTAGTAAAAACAATAATATATAAATTCTTCTTTAAAATAAAATTATATAAAATTAATTATAATTAAAGCAATTGCAAATCTAGATATTTATATTTATATGACAAAGAAATTAACTCTAGAACTAGTTAATAATTATAACAAAAGCAATATAAATAAAAAATTAACGCTTAATAATTAAGCAAAATATATATAATTAATAATTTTAAGAGATTTTATTGTTTTTAAGATACAATAAGAATCGAAATATGAGAATTTTTGTATTATAGTACTTGTCTCTAATAATCTTTGTCTAAAGATTGTAACAAGTTAGTTAAATACAAATACAATTGCAATTAAAGAAAGACTTAAGATTTTGCAAAATTATATATATATAAGTTTGTACTCTTTAAACATATAATATATAATTAAATTATATAGCAAAATTAAAAAAAATTGTTTTTTTGCTTTTATATATTGCGTACTTTTAATAAAATTAAAAGACAAAATAGTAATTTTATTGTTAATTTTGTTAAGTTTGTATCTTTGTTATATAAGATTCTTTATTTTAGTATAATAGTTAACACAAAGTATTTGCAAATTCTTTCGAATTGAATTTAAAATATCGAGATTGCAACAATTAAAAGCATTAACAAGAACGTAATTAAAAAGACAATTATAATATAGTAAATAATTAAATCTATAAATTTCAAATTGCTCTTTTAATTCTAAAGAGAAAAGATTAATTTTCAAATAAGTTAATCAAGATTTTATAAATATATTTTAGCGCATTTCTACAAAATTAATACGTAATTATTTACAACTAAATATTTTGTTTGTATTTATATTCGATAGAAGATTAGAAATAGAGTTATAATTAAAACTTAATTTGTTATTAAAACTAGTTGTACTATTATATTTTTTACAATTTATATTAATTGCGCTTCTAGAATTAAAAAAAGAAATAAAAACAATATTAAGAGAATTCTATACAATAGTAATTCGAAAAATTGAATAATAGTTTACAATAATTAGATATTTTTGTAAAATATATTTTTTACACAAACTAATAATATTTGTCTTAAAACAAAGTAAACAATCTCCAAAATTAGAAATCTTTGTTAAATAGTAATTGTTAAAATATATTGTTAAGCAATTAAATTAAAATAAGATTTTTAACTTAATATACAAAAAGAATATATTAAAAGAATTGTTATAATTTGTATAAACAATCTTAATTTTCTAGATTTCTTCTACTTCTTTTTATATTAATTTATTTATTTAAATTAATACTTTTTTTTGTATACTAGTAAGAAACTTATTTGCAAATCTTTTTTCAAAATATAAGAATTTTATATAATATATATTTATTATAAGCAACAATATTAATAAAAAAAAGAAAAAGCTATATTAATATCTTTGTTTAATAATTTAATAGATCTTGTTGCAAATTTAATTAAAAACAATACTAATATATATATAATAGCAATATAAGAAGATTGTAATATCTATTAATATATTTAACAACAAGCTAAACAAACTTGCAATTAACAACAACAAAAAAAAAATATATATTAATATCAAATCTAGAAAACGCACTCGATATAAAAATTCTATTGTAAATAAGAAAAACAATATATATTTATATTATAAAGACAAGTTGTCTTGTATTATATTGATAATAAATAATACAAGTTATACAAATTAATATATAACTAATAGCGTTATTATAGTCTAAAAAACTTGTTTTTAACTTTGCAAACTTATTGATTTTACAAAGTGCTAATAGATTTGCGTCGATCTTAAAATTCTCGCAATTAACTCGATTTTCTAGAAGTTTGTTCTCTCGAAAATCTAATAACGCTTAGCGCAAAAACTTAATAAAGATTTATTTATAAAAGAGTTTGTTGCAACAAGTAGTGTTTTCAAAGTTTAATTATAAGAAGATTTTAATAAATACTAAACAATTTTTAATTGTTTTAATTGTTAAAAATTACGTTATTAAATTTGTAATCTTGTAGCTAAAAAGTATCAAAAACTTTTTTTTGAAACTAATAAATTGTATCTAGATAACGTATTATAATTTTTTTGATTTGCAAAACAAAAATAAGATCGATTTGTTTTTAACAAATTATAAATACAAATAAGTATCTATATTTAAGTATTAAGATTAACAAACAAGCAATAATATAATTGCAATTGTACAACTATATAAACAAATTTTGTTATACAATAATAAAAAGAATTTGATATTAAATTGCAAATAAATATAATCTTTATTACAAAAATAACCTAGACAAAACAAAAAAATCATTGCTAAAGAATTGATTTGCAAATTTATTATATTATTTGATATATATCTTTATAATTGTATAGATTAAGATTAATATTATACAAAAGTTTAAAAAAATAAACAATAATAATCGATTTTAAAAAATATTTTTAGCAAAGTAATTTATAATTGCTTTTTTTAAAAAAAGAACAACAAATAATTTTACAATTATTAAGAGAATACAAAAGTTTTTTTTAACTTAATTAGTTTAAAATTGATTTAATTTATATTTAGCGCAATTTATTATTGTTTAATAGAGCAAATATTTAATTTCTCTATAAAGACTTGCAAGTTTATGTCGAACAAAAATAATATATTTAGATTATTAATTTTAGCAAACTAATATTAATATATAATAGAGATAATTAAGTATGCAAAAAAAATATAAAATAGATTGCTTGTTGTAAAGCAACAACTTATAGAATATTTGCTTCAAGAATAAATTAACAAGCTCGCAATTAAATTTTATAAACAATTTAATTATAAATATATATTGTTAGATACTATAACAAATAGCTTCGATAATATTCTTATTTATCTAGACTTCGATATTAAGAAATAATATATTAAAATCGATATTAATTTAAATACTTTAAACAATTCTCTTAATCTATTAGATAGCAATCGAGAGACAATAATGCAACTATTTATATGCGAAAAGTTTAATATAGACTAATTATAGATTGGAATAAGAACAACTACAATAACAATACTATATTAAGCGACAATTTCTATAAAAACGCAATAATTTCGTTTTTTGTAAGAAATTGTTTAAAATAGCAATAATGTTAATTGTAATTAATTATAAAACAAAACAAAGAATACAACAATTATAAGAGCAATAACAATAAAAAAAATAACAATAATAGAATAAGTATACTTATTTATACAACTATTGTGCGAAGATTAATTAAAGATATATAGAGATATAAAATTAATATTAATGTAAATAGATATAGTACAAATAGTCGAGTCAAACTTTAAGTTAATATTCTAATATAGTTAGATTAACAATTATATTAATAGCAACAATAAATCCGAATTTAATTATAGAGACAATAAAGAGTTGCAATATTTGAATAGAATAGATATTTAAAATAATATTTAACTATAAACAACTAACAAAAGATTAATTGCAAATCGAATTGTTAATATATAGAAAAAAATTAATAAATCTCTATCTCTCTTAAGATATTATTAGAAATATATTAATACTTTAAAAACTCTTAATTAAGATAGTTAAACAAAAGTAAATAGAAATAATATCGAAAATTACATTAATATTAAAAAAGACGCAATTTCAAATATAAATTTATTAATATATAGTCTTTTTTTAATTAAGTTTAAACTAATTATTGCTTATAATACTAAAAAAATTGTTTCGAAGACAAATAACTCTTTAAATATAAAAAGTAAACAATTTAGTATATTAAATAAGATAACAAATTAATTAAGATTATAATATTAAAAAAAGAAAATTAAACTAAAATTTAGCGCAAATTGTCTATTAGAGGAAAGCAAGACTTAATATATTATATTGACAAACAATATAGCAAAGACAATATAAATATTAGTACAACTTCTAAGATTGTATATAATGCAAGTAATTATACTAGATTAATACAACAATTAAATTGCTATATCTTACAAACAAAAATTAAGATTAACAATTAAATTATTATTGTTATAATAGTGCACAAAAATAATTGCAAAGAAGCGATAAAACTTAATTAATCGATTAATTAAATTTAAATTATAATTTTTTATTATATTGTAAACTATTAATATATTTACAATATTAGCAAAGTTAATAATATTAAATTACAAATTTTTTTTTAATGTTTGTATCTCGAATTTGTTTTAATAATATTATGTAATTTACAATATTTTAGAGCCTTTTTAGTATATAGCACGTTTTGACGCTTAAAGTTGTAGAATAACAAATAGACAAACAATATTTGTATAATTTATAAAATCAATATAAACAAAAAATTTATTTTAACAAGCAAGTATTGCAATTGCAATCGATATTAGTAGAAATAACAAATCGATTATAGAACTCGACGCAATATATATACTTTGTATACAACAAACTTGTAAAGTTAATAATACTTTTTAATATACAACAAATACAAGATCGAATTTTTTTACAAAAATACAAGTTTATTAATTAAGCAAGATTTTTCGCAAAATATTCAAAGAATATTGTTTAGAAGTTTTAAGTACTCAAATAATTGCAAATATCGAATTTAGAGTATAGTAACTCTTAAATGCTTAGTTTTGCTAGTCTGCTCAAAGCAGCTTAGAGTCTTAGAAAAAATCGCCAATATTAATATTAATATTTATAAAAATATTAAAAAAAATTAAAATTAAGAATAAACTTTTTAAAATTGTTACTAATAATACAAATAATAACAATTTTTTTTAAAGCAAACTTAATAGAGTTTTAAATTAATAAATAAAAATATAGAATAAACAACAAAATTCTATTTTTTGTCTAATTTATACTATTAATTTAATAGTTTAAAACTTTATTGCAACTCTTAAATTAAAAACAATTGTTAACAATATTATTTTTTAGTTAAAAAATAAACAAATTTAGAATATTGCAAAAAGTACAAACTTGTCTATTATAATTAAAAAAATATTTGTTTATATAATAATATAAAGAGATAATATATTTGCTAAATTTTATTTAGATTTGTATTTTTATTGTTGTTATTAGTAATTTATTTTAGCACTTAATTTGTTTTAGAATCTTTTAAAAACAAAAAAATAAAAAATCTTAAAAACTAATACAAAATATTTGTATTTGTTAAAATTCTATTTATTTAATATTTTGTTGTATATATTAACTATACAATTATATTAATCTTTAAATAAAAAAATATCTAGAAAATTAAAAAATATAGTATATTTAATTAGACAAAAACAAATAACAATCGATTTAATTACTTAACAATATATTAAATTTTTTCTATAAATATATTTTTATAGTTTCTTAAACAACCAATACTAATATTTATTTGAAATTTCTAGTATTTAATATAGTATTTAATTATCTTAATTATTTGAAAAAAATTATAACAAATTATAATTGTTTTTTAAGAAAAATTATATTAAAAGTTTGTAAAAAAGTTTTAACAAAGTTTGTTAAATATTATTCGAAAATAGAAAAACTTAATAAAACATTATATAAATTTATTAATATTTTAAATTCTATACAAAAATTAAGTCTTTACAAAATATAAAACAAAAAAAATATAATAATTCTATAAATTATAAAACAAAATATTAAATAAAATTTAAAATCTATCTTTAATATTACTATAATTTAGTTGCTATTTTAAGAATAGAAGTACAAAGAGCAAATATTGTTAAAAAATAATATAATATAGTAATATATTTAATTTTTTAGTAACTTTTTTATAGTTTAACATAAATATTGTAAGATTTTTATTTCGACAATTTTAATACTTTTATTTAATTTAAAACAAAAACAATCGATATTTTTGCACTAATATTATAGAGAATAAATATTTAATATAAAAATATTAAAAAAACAATATTTTAAACTATTTTAAGTTAATACAAATAATTAGAAATAATATTTTTTGTTCAATATTATTAGTAAATATTAAACAGATTTTTAGTTTTGTTTAAAAAAAATATTAATAGAATCGATCTTAAATAAGTTTGCAAACAATTAAGTAAATTATAATAATTAAGTACTATATTCGTATTATAGATTTAAATTCAAAAAAAACTATTATTAAATTATAAAATATATATTGCAAAATACAAAATAATAATTAGCAAATTAATAGAAATAAGATTTTTTTTGAAATAAAGTTTAAGATTGTTTTAAATAAAATTTATATATAGCTAGATTATTATATAGAAGATTTTATATTTATAATATTATTATAAATAAACAAATATTCTTAGCAATAATATAAATAAATAATATATCTAAAATAACTAAAGACTTAATATTGTATTAAATTAATATATTTGATTTTTTAAGAGTTATATTATCTCTAATTTCTATATATATTTAAATATAATAATATTAAATAATTAAATTTTAATAACTTAGTAATAGTATATTTAATTTCTTGTAATAATAACGCGCAATCTATAATATTGTTTAAAATAGTATTATAGTACTATCAAAAATTATATTGTAAATTGTATATTATTAGTACAAGAAAGTAAAAGAACAAAAATTCGAATTTCTTTTAAAATATAATAATTTTCTTTTTGTACAATCTTTTATAAAATTATATAGAACAAGATTGTTAAATTCTTTAATTAAAAAAATTAAATTAATAATTTAATTCTAATTATTTAGATAATCTAAATATATAATTATAATATACTTTTTAATTACTATATTTAATAGAAAAAAATACAAAAAATATATATAGCAAAACAATATATTTAATAGATAATACAACAAAATAATATAAATAATAAAGTACAATAAATAAAATAACTTAAATTTTTAATTTTTTGCTAACTATTTCGAATTTCGATATAACAAAAATATTTGAATATTAATTTTAATACTATTTATTATAGTAAAATCTTAGATTCTGTATTAATTGTTTTAGTAATTGTAAATTTTTAGATTTAATAATTTTGCAATTAATATAAATAGCAAAAAGATTACTATCTAAATATATAACATAGAATATTAATATATACTATATAGAAACAATAATAATATAAATAAATAATATATTTACTAAAAAAAAAGTTAATTATAAATTTTTTAATAATTTTCTAAAAAATTAACAAGATTAATATCTAAATTTGATATTTTTTATTGTTTTCTCTACTAACAATTTTATTTTGCAAGATTTTTCGAATTAATTTTGCAAATTTTTTTTTCGAAATTAACAAATTATTAGTCTTCTAATATTTGCAAATTTTATATAAAACTATTGTTTCAAATTTGTATTTTATTTCTTCTATATTACAAATATTTAACTAACAATAGCTTAATATATTATCTTTTTATATTATTTTCTATATATTAGAAACTATTTTAATCGATTTCTTTTTTTTATTACAATTAATTTTTATTATTATATTTTTTTGCAATTTTTTGTCTGCAATCTTATAAGCTAAATTAAATATATTAGCAATATATAATATATTAAATATATTATTTAAATATATTATTAACTTGTTTAATTCGAGCTCTTAGAGTTTTAAAACAAAATATATTGTTAAATTAAGAATTGTTAATACTAAATAAAAAAATTAACAATATAGAATACAAAAATTAACAAGTTTTGCAATTAAGTATTTAATAGATAATACAATAGAATAATACACAGCAAATATATATACTTATATTTGATTCCAATAGTTAAAAAATATATATTATACAATAATTAATATAGTAAACTTAATAATTTTTAGCTGTAATAATATTAAATAAAAGTAATATTTAAATTCTAACTCTAATATTAAATATATAAATTTATTTTATAATAGTAACAATTTTTCTATTTGAATATTATATATTAATTAATATATTTAATACTGTTTATTGTTTTAATCTATATAGTTAATATATAGATTTATTTTATATTATTTGTATATATTATTATTAAAACTAATTAAAAAAATAGATTTTTTAAAATCAAATTTTTTCTTATTTAGATATTCGAATATTATTAAGTAAAAAAATTGCTCTATATTATTTATATATATTATTTTTAAGACTAATTTAAAGCGTAGAATATCTATTTTATTAATTTTTTTTAAACTATTATTAGTAGAAATTGTGCTGCAATATAGATCGAAAATAAAAAACTATTTTACAAAAAACAAACTATTAATTATATAATATTTTACAAGTATTTAATTAAATTGCGAGCAACAATTGTTTTTAAAAAAAGTTTTTGAACAAATATAAATTGATATAGAAAAAAATATTAGAAATGTAATAGTTAATAAAAGAGTAAAAAAAGAACCGCATAATAATATATTTAAACAATATATATATATTTAAAAAGTTAATTATATTGTAGCACAATACTTTAAAATCGAACTAATAACAAAGATTAAAAACAAAAATATTACAAAATAGACTAAAATTAATACAATTGCTATACAAATAACTTTAAAGAGTAAAAATATAAATACAATACAATTTTTCAATATTTCAATATATATAGAGTCTAATATAAATAAAATAACTAATTTATATATTAATCTAATTCTAATTAGTTCGAATTAAACAAAAATATAATTAAATATATAATATTAATTATCAAAATAATTTAATAATATATTCTATATTATAGAGAGTTTAATAAATTAAAAAAAGCGTATAATTTAGATACAATTAAAAGATTTAAAAGATTTAAAGATACTTTTGCAAACAATAAAAATATTGCAAATTGCAAAATATCTAATTTTTTAAAATTAGTAGATAATAATTCTAAAGACTTAATTAAAATTAATAATAATAAAGTAAAGATAAAATAAAATAAAACAAAAAATAAAACAAAAATAATAAATAACAAGTATAAAGATATAGAGTTTGAAGACAATAATAATAATAACAAAAGCAAAAGCAAAAACAATAATAATAATACTAAGAATAAAATTGATTACAAAATTATAGAGATCTCGAACTAGTTAATAGTATTAATAAGTTCAAATATATTATCTAAATATATTACTATATATTTTTCGACAAAATATAGAATCGAAATTAATTGAGAGACTATAACAATTGTAATCTATTTACTATATAAATATCAAATAGTTTATATATATTATTTTATTGCATTACTATAGAATATTTATATAAAAAAATTTAAAAATTTAAAATCTAATTTATATTTATTAAATTTGTTACTAAATAACTTTATCTCTTAGCAATTTAATTCGATTTAACTCGATTTTCGATTTTGACTTTAGAAATTAATTTGTTAAGATATTTGTATCGAATTAATTCGAATTGTTAAGATTTAAATCGATTAATCGATTCGAACTCGATTAATTAACTCGACGCAATCAGTCTATACAAATACTATTACTACTATTATATATATTATCTAACTTAACTCGTTTAACTATATAGTTTTATTCAAAGAGATAGTTGCTACTTTACAATAGATTAATCGTTCGGGTCGGATCGGTTCCAAAAGTTGGAACCGAAAACCAAGCTATTAATAAACGTTACTATATATAGTAGTTTTTCTCGAGTCGATTCCAATAGTTGAAATCGAAACCCGAATCTTAACACAATTACGTAATAAATCCGGTTCCATGCGATCAATCTACTTTACAATAGAAAAGATAAATAAAAAGATAAATCTTAAGATATTTAAAGACGCAAATTTATTTTGTTAAACAATAAAAAAATTGTCGAGATACTCTAAGATAACAATTGAATTAAAAGATTTTAGATTTAAAATTGTTATACTTGTTATTACAATAGCAGTTCTAGCTACTTTTTCGATAACTAATTGTATTAACAAATGTGTATACTCTTTCTTAAAAACATTAATTTCTTTGCTATAATTAACAAAGAATAAAATTATTTTAGTAATATTTAAAATCTTTGTATTAAGTGTTAATTATATTATAAATAAAAGTAATATTTAATTGCTATAAACATTGTTAATATAATATCTTAAATATTGCTTTAGACTTTAATTTGTTCGCTCTATTTAATTATTTATAATTAAATAATAGATAATATATATTTGCAATCTTGTATCTAATATTAAGAGAAACGTCTTTTAATAGTTAGATATAGAGAGCTTGTCTTTGTTACTAATTAACTCTTTAAATATATTATAATATTATATAAATTAATTTAATATAATATATTTTAGTTGTTTTGCAATAAACTTCTCTTTGTATACAATAATATATAAGTATTTAATAAACTTATTAACTATTATCAATATTATATTATATTAGTCTTTAATTGCTAAATTTGTTAATTTGAGCAATTTAATAATAAAGTTTATTGTAACTTTATTCTATAACAATTTAAATAACTCTTAATATTAAATTTTGCTATAACTTGTATATATTATATATTTGTTTTGCTAAGAATTAAGATATTTTTTGATATATATCTTAATAATTTATCTTATTTATAAAAACTAACAATATTAATATAAAAGCTAAAGAGTTTTAGTTATTTTTAAATACTTTTGCAATAATTTGTTATAATACTTTTTTATATATTTGTTGATTTTGTCGATAAATATTTAAAGTTTTCTTTTTTTTATTAGAAATTCTTTAATATTGTTTCGAAGTAGTTGTAGTATAATATTTAGCTTGTACTTATTTGCTAATAATAATTTGTTTTTGTTAATTCTAAGTATATTATAATTAAACAATTTCTTTGTTTCTATATAATTATTTCTTTTGTTAAATATATTTGTTTTATTATTATTTTTATTTAAAATATATTATATTTTAAACTTATATTGTTTAAGTTGTTTTAATTATTGTATTTATTTTTGTTTAATTACTTTATAATAATAAAATATATAAGATTTTTATAATCTATAAAAATTGTAAGTTTTAATAATTCTTTTATATATACTTTTTATAATTTTAAAAAAACTACAATAGCAAGTAGTTCTTTATTGTAAATATTATAGTTTTGTTCGATTAACAAAAGTTTTCTTAAAAAATATATTATTAAATATTGAATATTTTTATATTTTTGATTAAAGTATATATTTATAGCTAAATCTAATATATTGATTTCAATTTTACTTAATAATTACAAATTATATATTTATAATATTAATCTTTTTAAATATTTTAATTTGAGATTTTAAAATAATTTCTTTTTTGCAAGCTTTTATATTTATAATATATTTTTCTTTGTAAAGTTTATTAATAATATAGTATTAACTAAGTAGTTTTTAATAAACTTTTTATTATAATATATAATATCTAAAAAGAATTATACTTTTTTAATATTTATTAACAATTTTTATTTTTTAATTGCTTGTAATTTCTTAAAATTTATATATACTTTATATTGTTTAACAATAAATTTAAGATAATTAACTTTTTTTTAATAAAATTCGTATTTCTTTAGTTTAAAATATAGATGTTTTGTATTTAAATATTTTAAAACTTCGAAAATATAACTTATATATTTTTTTAAAATTCTTAAATAAATTATAATATTGTTCAAATATATTATAACAAATTGATTTAAATATTGTTATAATATATTATAAATTATTTCTTAATATATTGTTAAGATTTTTATAAATTTAAATATTATTATTGTATATTTATATAATTTATATTGTATACAAAAAGCTAATTTTTACTTTTTTCTTGTTTTTATTTTAATTTAGTAATACGCTTTTTATAAATTTAGTTTAATAAAATATTTTGTTTTTTAAATAGATATCTTAAAGTTTGCTAATATTAAATAACAAATATTAATTCTTAATTGTAATATTATTTAGCTTTTAATAATTAATATATAGATAAAAAGTTTTGTTCTTTTTAAATACAAAAAGAATCAAATATCTTGCTTTTAATCGAATTTTTTTTTGTTTTTTATTAAGTATTTGCGAAGTACTTCGAGCTTTTTCTTAAACAAAATATATGTAAGTTTAAATAGAAATTGTTTGCTTAGTTTAAATTTAAATTTGTAATTTTACAATTAATATTTAGAAAAAATCTTTGTTATTTTCTTTTCTTAAAATAAATACTTTTAATTGTTATATATTTATAATATATATTTTAGCAATTTTTTCGCTATACTAAATATTTTAAGATTTTTGAAAGATTTTTGAAAGATTTTTTTTATCTTGTAATTAAATTAATCTATATTAATATTTATTAAATAAAACTTTGTTAAATTGTTCTTTTGCAACAATTAGACTGATCGTCGGGTCGGGTTTCGATTCCAACTATTGGAACCGACCTGATCCGACAATTCCAATATTAGAAATTAAATCGAAATTCGAGTCGATTTCTACTTTTTTGGAATCGAATCGATTCGATTCAACTCGATTCTCGATTCCAATATTAGGAATCGAATCGAATCGCCAAGAAACGCCAAGAATTCTAAAAATAGTATAAAATTAGTTTTTTTTTAATTATTTTCTAGGTAATGCACAATAGTAATGCATAATATAAGAACAATCTACTATATTTATTAATTAAATTAAATAGATTAATTATTTCTATTAAATTATTAATTAAATTAAATAGATTAATTATTTCTATTAAATTATTAATCAATTATTACTAAAAATAATAAAATTTACTAAAATTAGTAGTCTTGGCGATTCGAATCGATTTTTTGGGTCTAATTTTGGTTCCAACTCTAGGAATCGACTCGACTCGATTCGAGTCGAATATCCGATCCAAACTCGATAACCCGACCCGACGCGATCAGTCTAGCAACAATATAAATTTGTTACTTGTAATTAAATTTTAATTTAATCTTTTATTTATTATTAAAGATTATTAATGCGTAAATTAAATATAAATTGCGTAATTATATTACGCAAATCTAAGTCCTTATATATTTTAATTAACTTTTAGATTGTATTACTTTAATCAAAATATTTCTAAAACAATAGAATAAATAACTATTTTTACTATATTAAAGATTAATTTCTTGTAACATTGCTAAATAGCTATTAATAGTAATTTCGTTTCTTTATTTACTTTTTTTATTTTTGTTAAATAATAAATTTTTATTTACAATTATTAAATTATATATATTAAGCTTCTTTTAAATAAAGTATTTTTTTCTCTTAACAAGAGTTTTAGCTATAGAATTATTTATTGTATTAACTCTAACTAGTATAATAAAATATTGTATATATATTGTTAAATTTAGCTGCTATTGCTAGACTATTATATTGTATTTCTCTAGTATACTCTTTACTAAAAAAATTAAACTTTTCTCTATTTTAATATTAAGACTTTTGCTTCAAGCGTTTATTTGCGCTAAATTTTCTTTCTATACTAAATTAATAACTTTAGTTTTCTAGAAAATTAATTAATTTCTTCTTTGTCTTTTAAATAAATTTAGTATAAATTGTTATAACAAATTGCTCAATTATATATTGCATATTTTTTTGTTTGCTTTATTACTTATTTAAATAAGCTAATATTGCTTAATTATTATTCGATTTTATCGAATTCTTTTTTTAATAATATTGCTTTCTAGCGTTTTCTCGCATTTATTTACAATTTAATTTTATTTTATTTTCTCTAATAAATTAGTTAAAGTGTTAAAATGTTTCGTAATATTATTTAAATATTTGTAAAAATTCTTTTAGTTGTATTTGTTATTCGAATTTGTTACTAAATAAAAGTATAATGTTCTTAATTATTTTACTTTTATAATTTTGTCAAGTATTTAATTAATTTTCTGCGTAAATACAAGTATCTTGTTTAATAATATTTTATTCAAAACTTTTTATAATTAATTTAAATTCTTTACTAAATAGTAATTATTGTTTAATCTAATTTTAAAAATATTTGTCCCTATATTAATTTACTTTCTAATATTGTTTTAACTATTTAATATTACTCTTAATATAATATTGATTTGTTAACAATTTGTTAAGTTTTATAATTAATAATCTTTTGCGAAATAATTTAATTTGTTATATAAATAACACGTTTTTTAGCATTTGTTATCTTGCTTTTTTCTAAAAATTTCTCTTTATATTGTTAAATAAAACTCAATTTTATAGATACAAATTTACAATAATTAAAATTACTATATTTCTAATTGAAACAAAATTCTCTCTACTAATATTCGATTATTAGTTTAAAGAAAAGTCTTGTTTTTTCTTAAAATTAATCGTATCTTTTGTTTATAGCTTTTTAATACAATTTGTTGTTAAAATCGATAATTACTTTAACAAAATTAAATATATTGTTAAGATTTCTTTTATTATCTTTAATTTTATTTAAATTGTTTTTAAGATTTTGTCGAAATATTGTTATAAGTGCAATTAATATTGTTTAATTTAATTAAATTAATATATTTTTAAAATCTAGTTGCGTAGTTTGTTGCAATTTTTTTTTAAATTAGATACTAAATTACTTTTTTTGTAATTTGTTTTTTGTTAAATATTTCAAAGATTTATCGAAGCTCTCTTTTAAAGTTATTAAAGTTTATAAATATTGTACAAAAGTTTTCGCTATTATTTTTTAAATACTTTCGTAAATTTAATTTAACTTAATATTAAATTCTTTTTTAAAAAAAATATTAATGCGAAAATTGTCTTCTAGTTTACTAGAACAAGATAGAAGATAAAATAGATATTTATTTGTATAAATTAGTTCTCTAGATTAATATAATTTCTATAATAGATATTGAGTTTGTTGATTTTTATTTTGTTGTTTTTTATAATTAATAATGGACGTAATATCATAAAGTTAATGCTTAAAATAAAAGCGTATTAATCTAATATAAATATTCTTAGAATATTTAAAGTATTACGCTAAAAACTTTTACGAAAATATTAAAGAAAATTATGTTATTAAAGAGATTTATAGACATCTTTAGACAACGCTAGCAATTACTTAGTAACAAGAGATTGCAACTTAAGTAGTTATAACAATAAGTTAAAACTTAAGATAAATTAAACACAATTTATAAGAAAGTTGTGTTCAAGAATTATATATATAATAACTCGATTAAATTATCGAATTAATATCTTTGATTTTATTAATTTATTAATTTACTAGATTAGTAGTCTTAGTAAATTAATATCTTTAATTCTATTAATTTATTAATCTAGTTATATAAAATATTTTCTTGGCAAACTATATTCTATATACTATAAAGAGCTCTATGTTATAGTTAGTAGAACTAAGTACGCAACTTGTAATATATAAATATTGTTATTTCGATTTTCTTTTTTCTTTCTTTTTTATATCTTTCTTAATTGCAATTGTTTTTTTGTTATAAATAAATTATTGCAAAGACAATAATATATAAAACTTATATATATAGTGCAAATCTTAAACCAATATATCTTTATCTTTATCTTTATTTTTTAAAAAATCGAAAAAGTAAAAAAGTAAATAATTTCGATATTCTATTATTTGCGAAACTAACATATTATAGTTTGTAATAATTTTTTATATATAGCTTGTATAAACAACTATATATATGTTTACCAAAAAAGAAGTCTTTATATTTGTTGCAAAAAAATTTATTATAAATTAAAATGTTGTATTGCAATAAATTTTGTCTATATTTACAATATAATAATTGCTAATATTTATTAATTTATTAAACGCTTTTAAGATTAAATAAAAGATCTTGTTATTAATTATTGTAAAAGATTCGAAATAAAAGATATAATTTCTAGAACAATAAAATATATACAAAAGAGTATAGATTGCAAAACAAAAAATTAAAAACGCAATTAAAAATTTATTTTATTAACAATAAATTAAACTAAATTTTGTATTTATCGATTTAAATATAATTTAATTTGCACTTATAAATATTCAATTAAGTTCGAATAAAAGTTCGCAAAAACAAAAATAATTTAAGATAAAACTTTTGTTAAAATATAACAATTAATCGATTTGCTTTTTGAGAAAGTATTAAAGATAAGTATTTTTGTTTATATTTTAATATTCTATCTAATATATATTTAAAATTTGAAACAAAATAAGAACAAAGATAAGAACAAGTTGTTAATAAAAACAAAAAAAACAGAATTAAAACAAATTGTTTGTAATCTTATTGTTAATTCAAATTAAACAAGTATAACAAGTTACTCTACTCTCTCTATATATACTACTTCTTGCAAATATTTATAACGTACAAATATCTCGCAAATACTTTTGATACAATTAATTTAAATTCTATTCTATTATAACAAGTTTAAGAGATTTTTTTGTAAAATTTTAAAACTTTACAATTAAATTTTATAGTAACTCTAAATTGTTAACAAAGTTGTTAGACAAAAATATAATAAGTTTTTATTTTAATTTTAATTTTGTTTGCGTTTTGTTTGTTTACATTTTTTCAAAAAATAAAAAATACAAAAATATATAAAGATAACAAAAATAAGTTTGTAACAAAAACAAAAAAGATTGTGCAAATAAAAAAATTTGCAATCTAGCTTTTTAAAAAAAAAAAACTCTAATTAACTTCGAAAACTTGTTTATAATTAATTTTAAAAAAATTAATTATTTATTTTTAAATAAGTTCGAGAGTTATATTTAGTTGTTTTAGAGCAAATGTAATAAAATATTAAAAATTTGTTAAATTGCTACAATATATTGTCGATTTATAAAAGATAATAAAATAGTTATATTTTTAAACTATATTTTAAGTATTTATATTAAGAGAAACAATTTTATTATTTTTATTATCTTGTATAATAAAATAAAGAAATCTTTTTCTATAAATTTAATTATATAACAACAATGCAATAACAATTGCGCAATATTCTATTAAATTAATTATTAATTATATAGTTGTTGTTGTTATAATATATATTGTCTTATCTTTTTTATTTTTGTTTATTATATATTTGTTTATTAAAGTTTTTTCGCAATTTATTAATATTATTTAAAAACTCTTTTTTTAATTATTAATTATACTTTTTGTTTTTGTTTATTTATTTAATCTTATATTATATTTGTCTTTTTAACTTAATTATGTCTAAGATTTTTTCAATCTTTTATTAAACTTTATTATTAATTAGTTTTTAAATTTGCAATATTTATTATATTTGCTTATTGTTAATGCGATACAAATATAACTTCAAAAGTAAAATATAAAAATATTATAAATTTAATAAATATTAGATAAAATAAAACAATAAGTTTGTATTTTAATCTTATTTTTAATTTTAAACAATTTAATATATTTGTGCAATATTTTTTGGCTAAATTCTTTTTGCTTTAAATTTTTAATTAAATATATAATTACTTTCTCTATAACAAAACTCTTTAACTTATATTTTTTATTATAGTATTTTATCTATTATACAATAGCGTTTTTAAAATATTTTGTTGGAATTTTTCTTATATTATAAAGCTATTTTACGTGTTTTTGTGTTAATAATATCTTTTTTTCAATAAAGTTGTTTTTAACTTTATAGTAAATTTTCGAATAATAATTGTATATTAAATATATTGCGCAAAACAAGTTAGATTAATTTAAATCCAATTCGCTTTAGCTTGCGCTTAAGTTGAGTTAGAAACAAGTTTTGCTTCTAAGTATTTAACTCTAAATATACAAGTTAGATTTAAAATCTACACAAGTTCAAATTTTAAGATTAATAAACTTGCAAATTCTAATTTGTTATCTATTTTATATAGAGTTTAACGTTAAGAATTTACGTAAATTCTTTTTTAACAATCTTTCTACTCGCGCGAGTTGCAATTTTTATCTCTAGAATCTATGCAAGACGGGTTTTCTAACTAAAGATTCAATCTAAAATAAATTCTTTAAGAATAGAACTTGCTTTAACCTAATTTGTTTTGCACAGTAATTAAATAGAACAAAAAAACTTTAATTAAAATATAATAATTATTGTTATAAATAAATCTTCTTATTATATCGGCAATTCCGGAACTCTTGTTAATAGTACTATTAGTAACTAATAGTTAAAGTAGCAGATTAGTCGATAAGCTTGCTTTATATAATTAAGCGCAAAGTTTAGTTGCAAATATTTGAGCATTACAATATTGATAGTCTTAGCAAAAATAGCAGATTTAACAAAATTAGCACAACTTGCACTCTTTTTACAATTTTTATTAAAAGAGCACAATTTACATATTGCTTATAATTATTTTACAATAGTATTAATAGTATTAAAATCTTTTGTGTTATAGATATAAATTTAAATATACTCTTAATTATCTATATTAGTTCTATTGTAGTTACAACTAATATATTTAATAATTCAACTTTAATTAATTTTATTACTTTAGAATTGTTAATAAAGCGAAGCTCTAAATATCTCGATAATTAAATTTAGTCTAAGATTATAAAAATTTGTATATATTTTTCTTACTATATATAGAAATCTTTAGTATAGATTGTATCAAAAATTGCGTTTTTATATAAATCTAAAATCTATTATATTTATTTGTATTATTTACAATATTATTTGCTTTGTTTATCTTATATTATATTGTATATTTTTTTTTATTTCTAGCTTTTTCTTTTAAGCAGTTTAATTAATTGTTAACTTCAATATTATAATCTTTGTTTAATTCTCGAATTTTACTTAAATCTTATACTTATTTTAATTTAAATTCTTTTAATTGACAATTTTTGTTGTATTAATTAACTTGTTTATAATTTATATTAGTTTCAATAATATTAAGAAAATATTAAATACAATTTACAATATTTATATTTCTCTCTTTTAATATTGTTTGTTTGTTAAATTTCTTTTAGTTAGTACTATTTAGAAATTAAATATAGCAGATAGTTTTTATATATTTTATTTGTCTATTTATTTGTCAAATTAGTTGTCGAGTTATAATTATTGTTCTAAATTTAAAATATTAATATTCTTAATATGTTTTTGACAAAATATTTGTTTAGTTCGATTTTTAAAGAAAAATCTATCTTAATATTGTTATTAAATTTTGTTGTCTTTTATATACAAGTTGTAGTTAGTTAATTATATCTTAAATTAAGTTAAATTAAATTATTTCTAAAAATCTTGTTTATTTTTGTACTAATTTTATTTTTAAAATCTTTTTAGAAATATTAATATAGTTAGTTAGTATATTATATTAATTTTGAACAATTAACAAATAATCTATTCTTTTTGTATAAAATACTTATCTTTAAATTACTTTTTATTTTATTATTCTACAAATATTATTATAGTTAATTAATATATTATATAGATATTAGATTATATTAAAGTAATTTAGACTAAAATAGATTTTTTTGAAAAGAGTAACTTATTCTTGCAATATTTTTTTTTTTACTATTTTTTTATAAAATATATTATAGTTAATTAATATAATTTTATAGATCTTAAATCAAATCGAATTAGATTAGATTAAAAAATTTCTAAAATTTAAATCTATATTTTAAGAAAAATTCTTTTTTAGATTGTAGTTAGTATTTTGCAACAATTATTAGCTTCTAATATTAGCAAATTTAATTTAATTTATTCTATTTTTTATTAAGTATTTTAATATAAATTTGCTAACTTTATTGTTAATAAATATATTTTTATTGTTTAGTCTTTTATATTGTTGTAATACTATTTTAAATTTAGATTCGAAATTATTTAAATCGAACAAAAAGTTTTTTAAAAAAAATATATTTTTGTTTCGAATTTTAGATTACAATTTGTTTTTTTATTGTAAAGTTTTTTTTTTTTTATAGTTTGCGCAATTTCAATTCGATTTTTGTTGTATTTTAATTATTTTATAATCTCTATATAATATTTTAGATTTCTAATATTATTAGCTTAGTATATATAATTATATAATTTATATTATAGATTATTTGTTGTTAATTTAATTTTTTTTAAATTTAATTGTAATACGCAATTTGTAACAAAATTTCTCTATATAGTAACAAATTATAATATATATTATTTTAATTATTTTTAAACTTAGTTTTGTAAACAAATATTTAATTAAAAAATTTATTTTAAAGTTTTTTTAATTGTTGTTAAAAAACAATAATATAAAAATCTTAACAATTATTAAAGCTTAAAATATTTTAAGTAGTATATTTGTTTGTTAATAATTTATATTTAAAAAGACGCAATTTTGCAACAATATTATAATATAGTTATATAATTTTTTGTTATTGCTAAAATTGTAATAATTTTTATTTATCTTGCGTATTTGCTCTATTATATATAATCGAATATTGTTTATTAAATTAAGCAACTATAATAAATTAGTTCTAAATCAATATTAACAAATTAAAATAACTATTTTTTTTGTTTCTTTTAATATTATAGTATCGAAAATATTCTTGTCTTGTTAATATTTAAAACTATTTATTCGAACAATTATTTTTTTCTATAGTTTTTTTATTAATTTAAATAGTCTTGCTTTTTGTTTAGAATTTGTTCAAAAATTGTAGTTAAAAACAATATAATTTAATATCTTTTAATACAATTAGAGTATAGTTGTTGCAATTAAGTTAACTTAATTTTAAATAAGCTAGACTAACTTAATTTTAAACAATTTGATTTAATTTTAAACAAGTTAATTTAAAACTTAAATAATTTAATTTAATAATTAATTAATTTGAGTTTTAAAGTAGATTTGTTTTTTTTATTAATAACAAAAATTTTAACAATTGTTGTCTTCTCTTTATATCTCTTACTTTTTTTAATATATTAATTACGTTTTTTGCAATTTTAAGTCTTAAAATAACAGTAAAAAATATATATATTATACAAAAGTCTATATATTGCGCAATCTAGTTAACTTGTTTAATATATTATTGTAGTTTAAATAGTATAGAATAAAGATATTATTATTTGTTGTTAGAATAGATATTTAAGTAATAAAAAGAATATATAAATTGAAATTTTTTTTATAATTCTAATAATACAAATTTTGTTAACTTAACTTAGCTATTATATTTTTGATTTTTTTTCTTTTTTTGATATTTTTTAGTTTTTATATTTGCAAATCGAATTTTGTTAGTTTTAAGATTAAAATTATAAATAATATTGTATTAATCTTAATTAATAAAGTTGTTAATATAATATTTTGTATATTTTTGATTTGTTAATATAAGATATATATTGCAAATAATATATAACAAATTGTAAAATTGTTAAAAATATAAATATATAGAGTTTTTGTTTATATTAGTAGAAAAGTCGACTACTTTATATATTCTATATATTGTATTAATAATTTCTTAATTAATTTATTGTTTTATTTTAATTAGTACTTTTGTATACTTTTGTAAATACTTAGTACAATTAAATTGCTAATAGTCGAATATAGTAACTATAAATTGTATATTTTTTATATATTTATTGTTGCTCTTTGCTAATTTGTTGCTTCGATAAATATTTTTTAACTTATATTTTTGTATTTATATACAATTTCTTTGTCAATTAACTTTATTGTATTAATAAGAATCATATTAAATTATATTTTTTTGTAGTTTTTTTAAATTTGTATAATTCTTTTTGTTTTGTTTTTAGCAAATTAAGAATTTGTAAATTTTAATAAAATAATTTTCTATTTAAGATAACTTTTGTTTTTAAGTATTTAATTCTAATTAATTGCAAGTTAATCTATATATTTTTTTGTATTTTTTTCGAATAAATATTGTCAATATATTTATAAAATTCGAATATTTAAACTTTTTCTTTATAGCAACATCTCGACTTTTTATTAATATCTATAATTTATATATTATTTGTTTAGCAATATTCGATTATAAAAGTTAAATTGTATTAATAAATTTATTAATTTTTGTATGAATTTGTTAATTTCTTTTTTTGTTTTTGTTTAACAACAAGAGTTAAGCTAATTTGCAAATAGAAAATTATATTGCTTATAATACTAATATTAATATATCGAGTATTGTAATCTAATATTTTTATTTTCTATTTTTTTGTTTTGTTTATTTTTAAAAAGAATTGTTTTAATAGAATTTTATATATTGTTTTATTGTAGAAAATATTGTAGTTCTAAGTACTATTAAACAATTAAATAAAATCTATATAATAAATAAGAATATAAAGTTTAAAAATATAAAGTTTAAAAATATTAAAATATATTTTATTTTTGTTGTTTTTATTGTGCGTTGTATTTTGTAATCGATATTTAATTAAAATTGTTTTTAAATTGTTAATTTAATACAATATATTTTTGTTATAAAAAATATATTAAGTAAGTATAATAAAGTTTGTAATTATTTAAGTATAATATATTGTTATATTTTGCTTTTCTATTAGCAAAAATATTATTGTAGAAACAAACTAATATATTATTGTTTTCTATTTAACTTTGCTTTATTGTTTAATTTTACTAAATAATTTAAATGTTTTTAAGTTTATTATATTAGAAATTTAACAAAAATATTTATTTAATTAAATAGATTTTGTTGTTTTAATAATTTTTTTTTTTTTTTTTTTGCTTTATAAGTTGTTTAAAATATATTTTTGCAATAATATTGTTAATTAAGACAACAATTTAGTTAATTAATTATATAATTATATCTTTTAGTAACTAATAGAGAATATCGAAATTTATTAATTTATAAATATTGCAATACTTGTGTTTTTATATTTAATTATATATCGAATATATATTTATCTTTTTTTTATTTTTCTCTAAATTTATTTTTTGTCTAATAAGCTTGTTTTAAGTATATTTAGAAATATAATATTTCTTAATTTTTGTAAGATACTTTTGCTTGTTTAAAGAAACTTCGCAAATATTATAGTATTTATTTCTCTTAATATTAGTAATAAGAATCTATTCTTTGTAGTTTATTATTATTATTTTAATAATTAAATAATATTTTTTTGTAAAATTGTCGATACAAAGTATATTTATATTGAATTTGTTAAGTATTTTAAATACTATATTTAATTAGTTTGTATAGTAGAATTATTACAAATTAAAAATATATATTAAAAGATTTTCTTTATAGTTTAATAATATATTTTTGTTTGTGAATATTGCAAATACTTTTTTTCGATTTTTATAATTAATATTAAGTTTATTACTACTAAATTTAATTAAATTTAATTTTGTCTTATAATTCGATCTAGATTATTAATAGTTATATATATTAATTACAAATTTTAATTTTTATAATATTGTATTATTTAAGTCTTGTTTGTAGCTATTGAAATTAAAATAATTGTAAATTCTTTTAATAATTAATCTTGTATATTTTATTATTAATTTTCTATATATATTTCGATATAAATGCAAATATTATTTGTTATATTAATTTAAATTAATATATATATTAGATTGTTCTAAAAAGATTTGTAATTAAACAAAAAATATATTATATTCTTAATATTTCGATAGTATATAGTATACTTAATAGAGAAAAAATTACTAATTGTATTTTTAATTGTAAATTCTATTTTACGCTATTTATTGTTTTTAATTCTATATAGAATAGTCTTTATTTGCGCGCGTTACTTATTGTTGTTGCAAAAGTTGTAATATTTTTATATATTTTTGTTATTTGTATTTTGAAACAATGTATTAATAGTATTTTTTGTAAATTTGTAATCTAATATTTATTTTGCAAACTTATAATTTTAGATATTTCGAAAAAAAACTATATATTGTCGAGAAAATAGAAAACAATTTTTGTGTAATTTTTTTTAATTAACAAATATAGCTACTATTTCGAGCTATATTATTAATAGATTTTTTTTTTTTTTTATTGTATTGCTTAATTATTATAATTAATATAGTAAACTATAGATCTATTAATATACAATTTTTTGCTCTATTATTAGATATTTGTATAATATGCTTAGAATTAACAGAATTCTTTATTTGTAAAATCGAAGAATAATATTTTTCAATCTTTATAATATGCGTATTCGAAGACTTATAATTATTTTGATTTAGTTCAAATAATTGTAGAACTTTGTCGAATATTATTTTATTAAATATATCTAATATGTTAATCTTCTTTAGATATTGCTTTATTTCGAAAAGATAATTGCGCAATTGATATAAATTTTTTTCTTTTAAATTTTTTTTCGAGTTTTCTTTTATTTTTTTCTTAGATTTAAATTTTCTTCGATATTTTGTTTCTCGAATTATTTGATATTTAACTAAATAACATGTTAGTTTGTTGTTGTTCTTTAATACTAAATTACATGTATTGCAAAAACAAGATATAGTATTTTGCTTTTTTTTTTAATAATTTTGTTTGTTGTATATATATAATGCAATAAAACAATAGATATTTAAAGATTTGTTAAAATATATAATTTATAGAATATAATTAATATATTACGTTGCAAAGTTATTAATATTATTATACTAAATCGATTTTAAAAAAGTATTTCAAATTTTGTCTTTTATTATTATAGATATTTTAGAGAAATTAATATTACTATTGAATAGAAATATAATTAAAGAAATAGATCTCTAGACTATATTAATATATACTAATATTATAATAGAAAGTTAGAGTTTTAATTATCTATTAAGTATCGAGTACAACTATAATAAGAGATTATTTAATTAATTATATTTATAAATTTTAATTATAAAGTAATTTATTAATTAATTATTATATATAATATAAGCAAGCTATATAGAAACTAAATATTAGTATATTTTTTTTTTTTTTTGCGAAAATCTATAACAACTCTATTTCGAATTATTTCTTTATATATAGATTAATATATTAATATTACTTAAAAATTTTATTTAATTGAATATTAATATTATTAGACTGACCGTTCGGGTCGGTTTTTCCCCGAAATCTATAATCCGACCCGAAAGTTATACCTAATTAGGCCAAGTTTTAATCTAATATAGTTAGTATTTTTATAATTTATGCAATTCGGTTCCAACTGTTGGAACCGAACGGTCAGTCTAAATATTATAGTTAATTCTAGATAAATTCTCTCTATTAAAAGTATAATATTAGTATTAGATAATACAAACTATTGTTATTAAATAATTGCAAGCTTAATAAAGAGTTTGTGTTATTTTATATTAGTTTGTGTCAACTTAAGCAAATATAACAAGAATTATATTTAAAAAAAAGATATTAGTTTTATATACAATTGTATCTATTAAAAAAATAACTCTTTTAATTAATTTAAATTAGTTTGCGTTAATTTAAACATATATAATAGAAATTATATTTAAGAAGAAAATATTAGCTTTATATACAATTGTATTTATTAAAAAGATAATTCTTTTAATTAATTTAAATTAGTTTGCGTCAATTTAAGCAAATATAATAGAAATTGTATTTTAAAAAAAAATTAGCTTTATATACAATTGTATTTATTAAAAAGATAATTCTTTTAATTAATTTAAATTAGTTTGCGTCAACTTAAGCAAATATAATAGAAATTGTATTTTAAAAAAAAATTAGCTTTATATACAATTGTATCTATTGAAGAGATAACTTTTTTAATTAATTTGAATTAGTTTGCGTTAACTTAAGCAAGTATAACAGAAATTGTATTTAAGAAGAAGATATTAGCTTTATATACAATTATATTTATTAAAGAAATAACCTTTTTAAATAATCTAGATTAATTTGCGTTAACTTAAGCAAGTATAATAAGAATTGTATTTAAAAAGAAGATATTAGCTTTATATACAATTGTATCTATCGAAGAAATACCTTTTTTAATTTAATTTAAATTAGTTTGCATTAACTTGAACAAGTATAATAGAAATTGCAATAAGAGAAGAAATATATAGAAATATAGTTTTATATCTAATTATAGTTATTGAAGATATTGTTTTTAATTAATCTAAATTAGTTTGCGTTAATTTGAGCAAGTATAGCAAGAACTACTATTGCAAAGATATATTCTTTTAATTAATATAAACTAGTTTGCGTTAATTTGAGCAAGTATAGCAAGAACTACTATTGCAAAGATATATTCTTTTAATTAATATAAACTAGTTTGCGTTAATTTGAGCAAATATAATAGAAAAAATATTAAAAGAAGAGATATATAGAATTATAGCTTTATATTCGATTAAAACTACTAAAAATACAATTTTGTTAATGAATCTAAATTAGCTTGCGTTAATTTAAACAAATATAGCAAGAACTACTATTGCAAAAATGTTCTTTTTAACAAATATAGACTAGTTTGCGTTAAACTAAGCAAATATAGCAAAAACTGCAATAAAAAAAAGATATATAAAATTATAGCTTTATATTCGATTAAAATTATTAAAAACACAATTTTGTTAATTAATCTAAATTAGTTTGTATTAATCTAGACAAGTATAACAAGAACTACTATTGCAAAAATACTTTTTTTTCACAAATATAAACTAGTTTGTATTAAACTAAACAAAGATAAATAAAACTATAACAAAAGAAGAGATAAATATAATTATAGCTTTATATTCGACTAAAATTATTAAAAATATAATTTTGTTAATTAATCTAAGTTATTTTATATTAATTTAAGCAAGAATAACAAAAACTATATTAAGAAAAGAGAGTTGCAATATTACAACTTTATATACAACTATAACTATCGCAAAAATGTTCTTTCTTAATTAATATAAACTAGTCTACGTTAAATTAGACAAATATAGTAGAAACTATATTAAAAGAAAAGAGATATAGAATTACAACTTTATATTCGATTATAACTACTAAAAATACAATTTTGTTAATTAATCTAAGTTAGTTTGCGTTAATCTAAGCAAATATAACAAAAAATATATTAAGAGAAAAAAGATATAGAATTATAGCTTTATATTTAATTAAAGTTATTGAAAACACAATTTTGTTAATTAATTTAAATTAGTTTGTATTAATCTAAACAAATATAATAGAAACTATATTAAAAGAAAAGAGATATAAAACTACAACTTTATATTCGACTATAATTATTAAAAATATTATCTCTTAATTAAAATAAATTAATATATACTAATTTGAACAAAAATAATAATATTTGCGTTAAGAGAAGAATTATATTAAATAACAACTTTACATGCAATTTCAAATTAATAAAAATATAATACTTTTAATTAATTTGAGTTAATCTAAGTTAATCTAGCAATTATATCGAGAATTTAATTGTGCTTTTATAATTAAGTATTACAAGACTTTTTGAAATATTTTTTTGTTTGTCTCTATATTTATTGCAACTACAAATAAGTCTTGAAAATTTAATACAAAAAATACTAGATTTTTGTTTTTGACAAAACTTTATTAGTATTTTTTTCTATTTAAATTTTTTTTTCTTAATAATAAGTTAAGTTTTGTTCTTAATTTAATATATATTGCAATAGTTAAAAAGTAATTAGAAATTATATTATATAATTAATATTTCAAGAAAAGAAGAGCTACGCACAAATAGAATAGCAAAAAGAATAAAGATAAAAAAATAAAACAAAAATAATAACAATAAATTAAATTAATTAAAATTTAAATTAGATTAATTAGAATTAAAATTATAAATTCGAGATAAAATATAAAGATAAATATAAAAATAGTTTTTTAAGTTGTTAATCTTTTTAACAATACCTATATAGCAATTATTTAAATTGCAAAAAAATTACAATCTTAAAAATCTTAGTTATAAATTTAATTATTGCAAACTAATTGTTTAATACAATATTCTTAACTTTTGTTTTTATATATAATATATAGTATAAGATTTTCGATTTATTATTTTAATATTAGATGCAAGCAAAGATTTAAGCAATTTAAAATATACTATATACAAGCTTGTATATAATAATTATTATAATATATTAAAAATTCTGATTTTTCTTTAGTATTTTAACAATTTTAATTAGTATATTTAATTTGTTTTATTATAAGAGTTTGCTTATTGCTTACTTTTTTAACAAATTTAAAAATATTAATTGTTGTTTATTGTTTCGAATTTTTCGAATTTTTAAAATATATTTAAAAATACTTTTTTTAAAGTTAAATACTTTTGCAAGAACTATAGAGAAAAGTTAGTATATAATATTTATAAAATAGAATAGACATTAGAATTTGCAATAGAAATAGTAGAAATAACAATTATAATAAAGCAAAAGCTAAAATAAAAATAGAATTTATATATTTTATTATTAATATTATTTTAGAAGAGCTTGATGTAATTAAAATAAATATCTTAAAATATTTTAGAAAAACTTTTTTAATAATAAACAATTTCAAACAACTTTTTATTAATATAAAGTAAAAAACAATTAAGAATTAATTTTTTTAATACAATTAATATTTAAGTTTATACAAACTTTAAATATATAATCTTTAATTTAGCGTATTTGCTATTGCAAGATTGTCGATATTACAAATATTAAATATAATAGAATTATTGCAAATTTGCAATAAATATATTTTGTTAAAAATTTGCTCAATCTTTTAAATTGCTGTACTTGTAAAATATTCTTAAATATAAACTAATTTGTATTGTTGTTAATTTTAGACTATATATATTTGTTTAAATTGTTCTTTAATATATTTTTTTCAATTAATAACTATATTTTTTAGACTATTTTAATATTTTTTAAAAAAAGTATTTTTAATAGATTTGTATTAAAATTTGAAAAAATATAGTAATTATTTATTATATAATTTGTTTTAATTATAACAACAAATTATAATTTTAAAAATTAAAATCTTGAAAATTTGCACAACTTTAAAAATTAGTATTTTAATTTTCGAGATATTTTTTTTATTGTTAATATTTTATTTTTTATACAATAGAAAAATTCTATTGTAAAATTAGAATAAAAATAATTTAAATTATTCTATAAGTTCGAGTTTGCTAAATTAAGAAAAGCAACAATATTTATAAAATTTGCTATAATTATAGATTCGAATATTATTATTAATTAAAAACAATATTTAAATCTTTTAATTTTTATATTATTTATTATTTTTTAGAATCTTAGTTTTAATATCTTAACAATATAATATCTATTAACAACAACAAATTTTATATAAATACAATAAATATTTTTTTGTTTTATATAAAATTATTTGTAAGATTTAGTAAATATTAGTGCAATATACAACTCTTAATTGTAATATATAGTTGAAGACTATATAATAGATAAGATCGAGTTTAAAAAATTGTAGTATTTTAGACAATTTTCTCTTATATTTATAAGAAACTATATAATAAAATTGCAATAGATTCGAAGTTAATTAAGAATAACAATTGTTAATATCTATTTATTTTTAACTAATTAGTAAAAATTAAGAAAAATAATATTAAAATTCTTTATATCGACAAATCTATAGATTTTTTTGTTTTAGTTGTTAAGATTTGTATTTAAAAGAAAATATACAATAAGAATACTATATATAAGATAAAGATTAAATTAATATAAATAGATATCTAGCTATTATTTAGATTAGCAAAAGAATAAACAATATTAGTAAATATATTTTTAAAACAATATTTGCAAATAATAGATTTGTTTTTTTATTTAATTTGAATATTTTGTTATTGTTTTTATAGCTGTAAACAAAAGATAACAATTTCGAAAATAATAATAGTCTATAGATATAGATTATTAGTAATTAAGTAATTGAAAAGAACAAATATATTTTATTTTTTTAAGATTTATTTTATTTGTAAACAATATATTATAAAGATTATTTAATATAATATTAGAAACAACAACAAAGAATTTAGCTAATTACTATTAAAAAATCTTTTTTATTTTATATCTAATAGTATATATTTCTTTTTAAATTTGGTTTTTTTAAGAATAATATATATAAAAGTTGCAATATATTTCTTAATTTTGTTTAAAGAATATTTATATAGTTAATTAATTTAAAAAACTTTAAAACTAAATACTAATTTAGTAAAATATTTAAATAGAAAAAGTAATTACAAATATTTTAACTATATTTTTATTTGTATTTTTTTTATTCTTTTTTTTTATTTTGCAAATTTGTCTCGATTAATATATTTATTTTTTTCTTTATAATATATATAATTACTATTAAATTAAAGTTTTTTTTATTGTCGAGCTTAATTTTAAATTTTTATATATTCTAGTTTTTTAAATTGTTATTAATCTTGTATTGTTTGTTTAAACAATTTTGTTTAAAAAAGAGAAATTAAGATTTAACTTATTATAGCAAAATAACTTAGCAAATAAAGATATTATATATTTCGAATTTAATAAGATATATTGTCGATTTAAAAACAATATAGCAAAGAAGATAGACTTGTATACTAATTTGCGTAAAATAACTTTTTAACTATATTCTTTGTTAATTAAATTAAGAGAACTTTAAAATAATTAAGAAAATTTGTAATAAAAAAAGAGCTAATAGAATTAAATTGTAAAAAAAGAATTAATACAATTTGTTAAAAATTATTTGCTTGTCTATTAAAATTAATTCTAAAAATATAAAGATAGATCTATCTATATTGTTTTAATTTTATATTTAAATTTAAAAAAAATTCTTAAATTTTTATTAAGTTAAAAAAATATAATATTAAATATTGTTGTTGTTAACTAAATTACAAATTGTTTTTGAATATTTAGTACATTATAATTTAATTAATCAAATTTAAGAAACAATTATACTAAACAAATTAAATTTAAAGAGACTTAAAATTAAAGTCTAAGATTTGTAAAAAATTATTAAACAAAAAGAAGTAGAATTGCGCTACTCAAAATTTTAAAGAAAGTATATTAAGAGTTATAAATAAAAAATAGTAATTAAATTTAAAATTAATTAACAATAGTATTTTAATAATAAAAACAATATACAAGCTTGCTAAAAAGTTTAAAAAAAGAAAAAAGAAAAATATTAATAGAGCAAACTATTTAAAATTAGTATAATTGTCTTTTCTACTATTTTTTTTATATTTTTTTTTGTTGCAACTTCGAAAACAATTTTAATATTATAGATAATAATATTTTTGCAAAAACTTATTAGACAAAAAGAATAATTTTTAACTTTTAGTATTTGTTTGTATTTGTTATATATAATTTTAGTCTATTTTATACAATTTGTTTTAAAATCGAGTTTTGAATACTAATAATTTTTAAGAATCTAATTAATAGAATTGTATTGCTAAATTAAGATATTTATACACTAAACAAATATTTTAACAAAAATATAATAAAATAAAAAGTAAACTAACAAAATATTTTTTTGTATTTATATTTTTAAATTTGTAGTATAATTATATATTTTCTAAAATAATAAAGCTAAAATTGTAAATAAACTTATATAAAGATAATATTTGCAAATAAAAGTAAAAATAAGAAAGTAAAATAAATTGTAAAATTAAAGATTATTAGTAAATTAATATTATTATTATTATTAGATTTCAAAATCGAGAATTTTGTAAACAAATTATATTATATAAATTATAATTACTAGAAATTAGATTATATTGCAGATATAATTCTTTATATTTATAATTAAAACAAATAATTAGATACTAATTGAATAAAGAGTTTGTAAAATAAGTTTGCAAAATAATTGTAAAAAAGAATATTAGAAATAATAGTATAGTAATATTCTAAATATATAGATTAGATTATAAAAATACAACTAAAGTATAAAAAAATAAAATATATTTCTTGCAATTAACTTTAAAGTTCTAGAGATTTACTAAAAAAAAAAAAAAAAAAATTAATTTGTTAAAAATTTAATTTGTTAAAATTTTTAACTTATTATTAATCTTAAGATTTAAATAATATTTAATAATAACAATTCTAAATTTAAAATTAAGATTAATATATTAAGTAACTTAAAGAAGAAGCTTGTAATAAAAGTATAAAAAATATAATTATAAAAATAAAACAACTATATCAAACAATATAGATTTGATATTTTAAAAAAAATTAGTTAATATTTATTCTAATTATATTAGATTATATTAAGCTATATTAATATAAATATTAGCGTAAATATAAAGCAAGCAAATCGAAGTTTAAAAAAAGATAAGAATACTAAAAAAAAATATAATTAATAAAAATCTTTGTTATTGCGCAAGTTAATAAGTTTTTTTAATCGATTCTATCTTCGAGTACTAAATAGAAAACTATATTTATTAAATTTTTACTTTTTTTTTTGAATTCTCGATAGTTATTGCTATATTTGCTACTATATTAAATTTAATAATATCAATATTCTTCTCTGCTGTTGTAGAGACTTTTTGAAAGATCTTGATTGTAAATTTAATTTTTGTTAGTTACTTATTTAGTACAATTTTTTTAATTCTTGTTTTAATATACAATATATAATAGAATATTTTTAAATTATTATTTTAATATTAGACGCAAGCAAGAACTTAAGTAACTATAATTGTATTATATATTAATTTGCAAAAAATTACAATTGTAACGCGTTAAAAATTTAGATCTATATCTATAATATCGACAATATTAATTAATATATTAGACTTGTTTTTATATAAAAACTTACTATTATTTGAATTTCTAGCAAATATAAAGATATTGATTGTTGTTTGTTGTTTTACGCTTTTTAAATTTTTAAAATATATATAGAAATATTTGTTTAGAGTTAAATACTCTTGCAAGAACTATAGAAAGAAATTAGTATATAATATTTATAGAACAAAATAAATATTAGAATTTGCAATAAAAACAACAAAGATATCAATTATAATAAAATAAAAATAAAAATAAAAATAAGATTTATATATTTAACTATTAATATTATTTTCGAAAAGCTTAATATAATTAAAATTAATACTTTAAAATACTTTTTAAGAATTTGTTCTATAATTGTAATTTTTAAACAATTTTTTACAAATTAAAAGTAAAATATAATTAGAGAACAATTTTTTTTTATATAATTAATTGTTAACTCTATATAGATTTTAACAATTTTATTGTTAGTTCAATATATTTGCTATTACAAAATTGTCGATATTGCAAATATTAAATATAAAAGATTACTATATACTTTTAACAAATATATTTTATCGAAAATCTATCTAAATTTTAAGATTGTTAATTTTTCGAAATATTTTCGAAAATAAGTTGTATTATATTGTTGTTAATCTTAGAATTGTTATTTATATTTAAGTACTTTATTAATTTGTTTTTGTTAATTAATAATTATTATCTTTAGACTTTTTTAATATTTCTTAAAAAAGATAGTTTTAATAGATTTGTATCAAAGTTTCGATATATTTAGTAATTGTTTATCGAATTATTTGCTTTTATTATAACAACAAATTATAATTTTAAAAATTAGAAATTTAAAGATTTGCATAGCTTTTAATACTAGTTTTCTATTTTTTAAATTTTTTTTTTCTATTGTTGTCGATAGCTTTCTTTATTTAATTAAATAATTTTATAATAAAATTGTAATAAGAATATTTTGAAGAATTTCAAACTTGCAATTTTGTTAGATTAAAAAAGACAACAACATTTATAGAGTTTGCTGTAATTATAATTCTCGATAGATATAATAAAGATAAAATTAATACAAAGTAGAACTAATAGTTAATAAAAAAAACTAATTATATTTTTTTATTTGTACAGTATACAGAAATTTAATTTTAATTTGCTTTATCTTAATTATAATAACAGTAATATATATCTATTGCACTCTATAATTAATAGATATAAATAAACAATAATTTCTATACAAGTTTAGTATAGTATATATATATTAATATAAAGTTATATTTCTATATACTTTTAATTTATACTGAATAATTAGACTATTAATTAAGAATATTGTATTAAATTATTGTAAAATTTAAGAAATTAAATTATTTTATATAAATATAAGCAATTATATATTTTATTAAAATTAATATTATTGTAACTTATACTGCTTTGTTATTGCTATTTAAGACTATATTAGTACAAAAATCTAAAATATATCAAGCAATATTGTTATACAATATATTTAGAAAGTATTATTAATATCTCGATTTGCAATTGTTAAATATTTATTATATACAATACAATTGTTTGTTTATTTATATAATACTTCTTTTATTATAATTTCTACTAAATTGCGCTACTAAGTTAAAATTGCAAATTGTCTAAAAACAATAAAATAAAACCTAATAAATAAGTTTTGTAATAATTAATTAACTATAACTCGAGATTTATTAATACAAAAATTGTTAAAAAATAATTTATAAATATTGATAACAAATAATATATAATTTTCGACAATAATTGCAATACTTATAATATAATAAAATCGATAATTAAAGTTTGAAAAAATAATAATATAAAATTCTTTTTGTATTATAATAAGATAGAGTTAGTTATTATAATTTAAGAAAATAATAATATATAATTTCTAATATATTATTTTATTAAAATAAAAGTACTATAAATATTTTCGAAAAACAACAATAATATTCTTAATAGAATAGAGTTTATAAATATAATATAAGAAAAATATAAAATAATATTTTAACAATATTGTTTTATTAAAATAAACAATTCTAAATTTATAATATATAAAATTGTATTTTTAAACAAATTTAAAAAATACTATATATTTGCTGAACAAAATAAGAAAATTAACAAATAAATTTGTTTTTATATATAATTAAATTTATTAAGCAACAATAAGAGAGAAAAATCTTAAAAAAAATTATTAAAAAAAATCTATATTTTTTATTAAGATAGTTTAATTAGAATTTTATTTATTAAGTTTACTAATAATAATTAACTAATTATTTGTTTTTTCTTGTTTTACTTTTTAGTATATTTTTAATATTTAAGTAGTTTAAATTCTATTCTAAAATACAATAACAACAATAATAGAAATAATAAAAATAGTAAAAAAACTAAAGTTAACTCTTAAATAAAATAGTCTAACAAATTCTATATTTTTTATTAAGATAATTTAATTAAAATTTTATTTATTAAGTTTGTTAATAATAACTAATTGATTGTTTATTTTTTTTTGTTTTAACTTTTAGTATATTTTTGATATTTAAATAACTCAAATTCTATTCTAAAGTCTTGCAACAATAATAATTAAAACAATAAGAATAATAAAAGTAACAAAAACAATAATAGCAATATATTTGTTTATATTTAAAATAAATTTCGATTTATAAAATTTAAAGATTTTAATAGCAAATAAATAATAAATATTTTTATAGAAAATTAAATTAGAGAATCGAATATTAATTAATTATATAACAATTGCGATATTATATTTTTTTAAAACACAATATTTAAAAATAATAAAAAAAATTAAATATATATAAGAAATAATTTAAAGTTTTTGTTGTTTTGTTTGCAAGTAATAGATTTGCTTTAAATAACTATAATATATAATTCTCTTTTATATTAAATTGTTGTTTAAATAAGCTCAAAATTAATAATAACAAAAAATAATATAAATTTTTAACTAAATTTTCTCTAACTAAAATAGAATAACTATATTGTTTGTTATTTTTGTTAATTATAAACTATATTTAATATTATTAATATAATACTAATTTGATTTAGAATATCTTTGTTGCAAGTATTGTTAAATATATATAAAAGATTTTAAAAATTAGCAATATATTTAAACAAAATATTTCTAATTTTGTAATTAGAGTAAATTTCTATACAATTACAAAAAATATACAATTTTCGAATATTAGAAAAATAAATATTTGTATAAATTTTCTTTTTAATATTATTGTTAAAAAATTGTTGTAATAGTTGATACTTCTATAAGTATATAGATTTTAATAATATATTTAATTAAATAAAAAAATAGATAAAGAATAAAAACTAAGAATATAATATATTTTTTGTTTTTTAATATTTAAATATTATAATAAAACTTATTAAAATTTAATAAAACAATAATATAGAATATACAAAATTAATAAAAATATTGTTAAATAGATTGCAGATATTAATAATACAAGAATACTAGTTTAAATAGAATATATATATATATATCTTAAGTTGTAAATAAATTAAAGTATTATTAAAGATTTACATAATTTTATTACAAAATTGTTTAAATAATTGTTTTTATTTTCGTGTTTATATACAAAATTGTATTCTTTTTAATTTAAACAAAAATTATATTATAATACTTAATTAATAAAATTTTAATAGCAAATTATTATTTTAATTAAACTATAATTTAATTATTTAAAAAAATTTAATAAGATATTAAAATTCAAACTGCTAATACTTTGCAAATTGCGCAAATTTAAGTTTTAATTTATAAAATTAATTTTTTTTTTGTTTTTGCAATAATATTATAGACAACTATTCTATATTATTGTTTTTTTGTTCAATTTAAGTTATTTTCTTTTTTCGAGTATTTTAAATAAGTACAACAGATATGTTTTTTCAAATTTAATAATTTTTGTATTTGAGATCGAATATTGTTGTCTATTAAAAAAATTAATAAAGCAGTATAATATATAATATAAACAGCTTGTATTGCAAAAAAATTAACAAAATATAAAATATAAAAAAATTCTTGTTATAGATACAAGTACTTAAATTAGTTTGCTAAAAAATTTATTAAAAAGTTTTTCAAATTTAAAAGAAAGCTCTAAATTTGCGTCGACTATAATTAAGAATTTAGAAAAATAATAGTATTATTATTCTAAATATCTAAACTAATTTATCTAACTAAAAAATAGAGTATAAGAATTTGCAATATATTTAAAACAATATTTGCAATATTTAAGATACAAAGAAAAATAAAAGAAAAAGAAAAAGAAAATTCTAAGTTTACGTCGACTATAATTAAGAATCTAGAAAAATAATAGTATTATTATTCTAAATATCTAAGCTAATTTATCTAACTAAAAAATAGAGTATAAGAATTTGCAATATATTTAAAACAATATTTGCAATATTTAAGATACAAAGAAAAATAAAAGAAAAAGAAAATTCTAAGTTTACGTCGACTATAATTAAGAATTTAGAAAAATAATATTATTATTATTCTAAGTATTTAAGCTAATTTATTTAACTAAAAAATAGAGTACAAGAGTTTGCAATATATTTAAAACAATATCTGTAATATTTAAAATATAAAAGAAAATAAAAGAAAAAGAAAACTTTAAGTTTGTATTAACTATAATTAAGAATCTAGAAAAATAATATTATTATTATTCTAAATATTTAAGCTAGTTTATTTGATTAAAAAATAGAATACAAGAATTTGCAATATATTTAAAACAATATTTGCAATATTTAAAATGCAAAAAAAAATAAAAGAAAAAAAAAACTCTAAATCTATATCGATTGTAATTAAGAATTTAGAAAAATAATAATATTGCTATTCTAAATATTTAAGCTAGTTTATTTGACTAAAAGATAGAATACAAAAATTCGCAATATATTTAAAACAATATCTACAATATTTAAAATATAAAAAAAGATAATTGAAAGTTTGTTGTATTATTCTAATTAAACAAAAATATAATATAGCAATACTATTAGAGTCTATTACTATATATTCGATTATATTAAGTTTAATAGTAGAGTCGATTTCTAAATTGCTTTGTAATATAGACAACAAAATATTATATAAAAAGTCTTAAATCTCTAGACAATATATATAATATTTTTCTTAAATTACTTACTTTAATACAAAAGACAAAAATTATAATAAAATTAATATTAAATTAATAGTAATTTTTTTATTATTGATTTTGCAAAATCTATTATTTATATATTTAATATACTTTATAGTAGAATCTTTCTTTAGAAACAAAATAACAATCGATTTAACTTCTATAATATTAATTGTATTTATTAGAATTGCTTTAGTAATTAAATTATTATAGACTTGTTTAAAAATTTAACTAAATAAATATAATAATTTTAAATCAAAAATAACAATTTTGCAATATAAATTTTAAATTATTAGATAAAATTAGTATTAAACTTATAAACACAAAGAATTGTTAGAAAAATACAATATTTTAGAATAGTTATTATATAAAGTTGTTTTTATATTACAATTATTAATATTAAAATTATTAAAATTAAAATTAAAATTATTCTATAAATTTGTTTTAAAATTATTCTTAAATTTACTATTAATAGCTTAAAATAATATATAGATTTCGAAATTATATTTTATATTTTTTTTTGTTACAATATTACAAATTGTATTAATAGTAATAGTCTTATATATATTATATTTTATAAAATTGCTAAATAATATACTAACTAAAATAAAGATACTTAAATTCGAAATATTTTTAAAATCTACTTTATTAAAAGAAAAAGAAAATAATTATATTATTGCAAGTAATTAAATAGACAATTTAATATAAAATTTCTAAAACTTCTTAATACTCTACTTTTGATAAATCTTAAAATATAAAAAAAGATCTTATATATATTCTATTATAATTAAAAATTAAAAGTTAATAGAAAACTCTTTAGAAAGTTGTAAAATATAATTCTAAAAATAATAAATATATTTGTAAAATTGTTTACTAAATAAATTATATTAAAAAATAGTTTGTAACTAAGATTTAAAGCTATTTGATTTTTCAATTAAATTTTTAGAAAAAGTCTATTATTTAATATAAGTTGTAGAGTTTATTTTTAAAAAATATATTAATATATATTTTTTGTAAAATTTAGACAAATCGATAAACAATTAATCTATTATATTTAAGTTTTCGAAAACAAAGTTTTCTATAATCGAAAATAATTTTATTAAAATGTTGTAGAATTTAAAGAATTTATTAAAACTATTAATTTTATAATTAAAGTTTTCAAAATTACGCATATTTTGTTTAAAAAATTGCTAATAAGACTTAAGATAGTTTGTCTATAATTAAAAAATTAAACAAACTATATTTTCGATACTATATTTTGTTGCAAAAATCTAATAAAAATAACTTTTAAATTCGAAAATTTGTTTTCAAAATACTGCAATTAATACTAAAAAATAATAGTATTTTTAAGTAAGTCTGTTTCTTAATATTATTTACTATTTTTTCTGCTAATATTAACAATACAAATTTAAGATTTAAATAGTTATTTTTTTTGCTTTTAATTGATTTTTGTCTTAGATTTTCTTAAAATAGAAAAACAAAAAAATTGTTTAAACTATTAACTAATACTATAGAATCTTAAGTTACTTGCTATATTGTAAATTCTATTTGTATATATTAAATAATACAATACAAAATTAAGATAAAAAAAATTACAATTCTTTAATAAAACAATTATTAAAAATATTAATAGTTTAATAAAAGTATCTTTTAAAGAGTAAATAGTATTTGTCGGAAAAATATTAAGATAAGATGTTTTGTTTAAAAAGATTGTTAAAAATATTAATATATACAAAACACAATTTTGCTAAAAAAATATATAAATAAACTGTTAAAAACAAAAAAGAATTAAGTTTTAAGAAAAATTAGAATAAATAAAAACGCAAATAGACTAATTTGCACAATAAGAAATTTTAGTAAAAGATATCTCTTAATAGATTGAAAAAATAAAAATATAAACAAGAGTCGAATATTAATTTAATAAAAAAAATATAATCTTCTCTTTTTTAAAATTTGTATATAATTAATAATCTTAAAATCGAAGTTGTAGTTTTCGAACTTAATACAAATTTAAAAGAAAAGATAAAATTAACTGTTATCTTAATTGTTAATATAGATATTTAAAAAAAAAATTTAATAATATTTAATAGCTTTTAAGATACAAATATTACTAAAGAATAACAAAATCTCGAAATTGTAATAATAAGAAAATTCTATTAGACTGAATCTTTTTCTCTCTTTTTTCTTTTTATAATTATACTTTAGCAAGCAATTTTAAATCGAAAATTACATCTAAAATTTATAAGATATTAGATTATTAGAATACTTACTTTATAGAATATTAATCAGAAAATAGATTTTTTAATACAAATAATTAAATAGAGTTTTAATCAAATATTTGTTGTATAGTTGTACAAATATTTGTAGTTAATAACAATACTATTAGTTTAATAATTAACTAATTATTAGCAATCTTAGTAGTTGTAATAATGTAAATCGAATACTTAAGAAAAACTTAAAAAGTAAAAAAATTAGAATATTGTATTAATTAATATTTTTATACTAAAACAATAAATAGTTAAAGCAAAGCTATTTATATTGCATTAAGTTAATTTTAAAGTACTATACAATTGTCTATATTTAGAAAATATTTTAATATACAATTTATTTAACAATAAAGTAAAACTTAAATTTCAAAAATTAGAGTTTCGATACTTACAATAGCTGCAATATATATAATTTAAAAAAATATATATTCTAAATATACAACTAACAGCAAAATAATAACAAAAATAGTAAAAAAAAATTTAAGTAAACTCTTTTTAATAGAATTTGTCGAAATTATTATATTAACAATAAGAATTTTGCGCAATATTTAATAATAAAAATAAATTATTAAATATAATAGTATAAAAGATTTTATAACTTAAATAAGAATATAAAATATATAATAATTTTAAAAAATATAGAATAGATAGAAAAACTAATTATTGTAATTTATCTATAAAAAGATTTACAAATAATACAAATACTGTTTTTACTTTATATATATTAGAACTTTAATATATATGTTTCGAAAATTAATATTATAAAATATATCTATATATAGAAATTGTAAAATTATATAGCAATATTTTAACAAAATATTTTTATCTATCTATAATTGTTGCGTTAAAGAATATTAAGTTTTTTCTTAAAAAAACTTTTTTGCAAAAATTTTTGCTTCTTTTTATTATTATTAATTACAATATAGTCTTAAGTTCGATATATTAAAATAAAGATTACAAATAAATTAAATCTATTAACTAAAAATACTATTAATTAAATATTTGTTTAAATAATTTTTTTTCTATTTTATTTTAGTTAAAAGCTATTTTAGTTTTTGTAACTTAATATTACTATAAATTTTTTTAGTTGTTAATAAAGATACTATATTTATAAAATTTCTTCTATTATTATTAGATTTTTCTTTTTTGTAATTTAGAAATTATAATTGCTCTATTTATAAAAAATACAATTTTATTTTTCTATAATTCTTTTTTCTTTATTTTTGAAATTGTTATTTTTAAAAAGAGTTTTTTTTATTATTATTGTTTTTTCTATTGAACAACAAACTTTTTTTTTATCTTCTCGAGATTACTTGCTAGAGCGCAAAAAAAAAATTATTAGCAATAATAAATTTTGCGTTTAAGAATATTGTTTTGCGATAACAAAACAATTTAAAGAAACAAATATTGCAAAAAACTAAATATATAAATAATAAAAAACTTCTATATCGATATTTTTAATCTATTTAGAAAATATATTAGCAAACAATATTAGTCTATTTAATATAAATAAGTATTGTATTATTAGCGTTTGCAAATAATTAAAAAAGCAAAAAAATTTAATACTTTTTATTTAATATATAAGAAAAGAACTATTAATACTATTAATTAAAAAAACAATATTATATACAATTTAAAATACTATAAATTTAATGTTAATTTAACAAATAATATAATATAATATAGAAATTAACAAATTACAATTTTTCGATAAATTTATTATAAGAAATACTAATATTTTTGTAATAATATTTTTTTAACAATATATTATCTTAGCAAAAATATAGATACACAATATTTTTTCAAAAAAGATTTAAATAAAGTATTGATAAACTCTAATAACAAAATTTAAAATTTAATTTTGTTGCAAATATATTTGTATAAATTATTTTAAATAAAACAAGATTAAATTTTAAAACAAATTAGTTTAGATAAAAACACAAATAGACTAAGTTGTATTACAAAAAAACTAAATTAAAAATATTTCTTAATAAGTTAATAAAATAGAAATATAATACAAAGATATTAAACAATTTAATATTGCAAATATCTTATATTTCTTTTTTAATATTTGTATCTTATTAATAATTTTAAAATTAAAATTGTAATTCTCGAACTTAATTCGAATTTAAAAGAAGAGATACAAATTATTATTATTATTATTATTAAATAATATATTAATAGAGATTTAAACTGGACAATATTTAATAAATCTTAAAATACAAATTTTATTAAAAAATAGCAAAATCTCGAAGTTATAATAGCAAAAAAATTGTATAAAAATAAACTCTTTAAATTAAATAATTAAATAAAATTTTAATTAAATATTTGTTGTATAATTGTTTAAATATTTGTAATTAATAATAGTATTATTAGTTTAATAATAAATTAAGTTATAACAATTTCGACAACTGCAATATTAGTAGATCTAATACTAGAAAAAAATTCGAATAATAAAGAAATTAAAATACTATATTAGTTAGTATTTCTATACTAAAACAATAGATAGTTAAAACAAAATTATTTATATTGTAATTAGTTAATCTTAAAGTATTGCGTAATTATTTATATTTAGAATATATTCTAGTATATAATTTATTTAAATATTAAGAAAAGATTTAAGTTTCAAAAGTTAGAGTTTCGATATTTGCAATAACTATATTATAAATAATTTCGAAAAATATATATTCTAAATATACAATTAACAATAAATTAATTATAAAAATAATAAATTAAATTAAAAATAAATTCTTTTTGTTAAAGTTTGTTAAAACTATTGTAAATATATAGTATTTGCTAACAAATAAAAAGAATAATATATAAGATTTCGAAATTTAATATTAAATATAGAATAAGTCTTATAATAAAAATTAAAAAATAAAATTGAAAATTGAAAAATTTTAAAAAATATAGAAGAATACAAAAAAATATAGAACAAATAAAAAAACTAATTATTGTAATTTATATATAAAAAGATTTATAAATAATACAAATATTATTTTTATATATATTTGAACTTTAATATATATATCT
>JAABUS010000954.1_pt1 | contig 68296 bp, 64 predicted proteins | sample 5560161 | NCBI WGS metagenome assembly JAABUS01 (sample SAMN10711885, study PRJNA513376) | rock metagenome | isolation source: Antarctica rocks | place: Antarctica: Victoria Land, Trio Nunatak nord | collected 2016-01-04
TTATGACAAGAAACTACTAGCAATCATTCATGTCTTCAAGCATTGATGATCTGAGCTGAAATTAACTAAGTTATTCATCAAGATGTTCACTGATCATTAAGCTTTAACGTCATTAATGAAAGATAAAAAGCTAAGTAGACGTTAAATGCGCTGAGTACAAAAGCTCGTTAACTTCAACTTTAAAATCATGTATCACTCAGACAAATAAAACATCAAAGTCAATGCATTGACTTGTTAAGTCAATTCAGTTTCTAGAAGCTTCGAGAATGAATGATGTTGCTATCAATGAACTACAATTCTCACGTTGAATTGAATGAAAATTGCTGATTTAAAAGAGAAATAAAACGATGAATTAATTTATTGATTGATTCTAGAAGTTAACAGAATCAACAAGAATTGTATTCTACTTCGTGAAGTTATATTAAAAGATGAAGCTCAATACAAAGATATTAAATTAAGAAATTGCTGAGTTCAGAATGAAATACTATATTGAAGTGATCTTCTATGAGTTCTCTTCAATGAGCATCTTCAAATGAAGTTAATTCAAAAAGTTCATGATCAATCTTTTATTAATCATTTTGAATTCTCAGAATGATGAAAATCATAAGAAGATACTACTATTGATTTTCAATGCAAAAGACAATAAATCAATATATTCAAAACTGCTACATTTGTCAATGATTAAAAACTTCTTGAAATAAATTTAATGAACTACTACATTCTTTATTCATACTTAAACAGTAATGAAAGAACATAGTCATGAATTTCATTGACTTATCTTTTTCGAAAGACAAAAACATCATACTAACAGTGATATGTAAATTGACAAAGAAATGACATTATATTTCTTGCTTCACTGATGATGAGAAAATCACGACAGAAAAAACAGCTGAGCTAATGCTTTAATGAATATATTGAATACATAGTTTATTTGATTTCATTGTTTCAAATCAAGACTCTCAATTTATCTTTATTCTATGAAAGTCGCTTTGCAAAAGACTAAACATTAATCTTTGACTCTTTACAGTTTATCACTCTCAGATCAATGATCAAAGTGAATGAGTCAATCAAAACGTTGAAAGATATCTTTGATTCTTCTGTTCATACATACAGAATGACTAAGCTAAGCTACTACTCATGATCAAGTTCATTGACAATAATGCTTTGTTCTCAATCATTTTCTTGATCTCTTTCTTTCTAAACAAAGACTTTCATTCTTGTATGAGCTTTGAACTCGATGTCATTGAATATGAAAGTTTTCGTGAACGCTTGCAGATGACTAAAGTTAAGAATATATCTGAACATATGAACAAAACACTGAAGTTTGCTTGCAAGTCGCTAGTCAAAACATGAAAACAAATGATGAAACAAGTTAATAAGCATAGGAAAGAAGTTGATTACAACGTTAAATCAAAGATGTTTCTGAATGAAAGAAACATTGTTACAGCGAGATTTTTCAAGAAGTTAAATGATAAAATGCTCAATTCTTTCATCAATCTAGATCTCATTGACTCTTCATATAAACTGAAATTATCAAAGTTTATGCATGTTCATGATGTATTTCATTCTGATCTGCTTTGCTCTGTCGTCGATGATCTCTTGTCTGATCAAAAGAATGAATTCTCAGATTCAATAATGATAAACGACAAAAATGAGTGAGAAATCGATAATATATTGAATTTTCATCGATATTGAAAATGACTATAACAATGATCTCAATTGATACAACACTGATGATGATGAATTTATGAACATTCAGAAGATCATTGATGATTTTCATATTTGATACTCAAACAAATCATGCTAATTAACAATTCAATCAATTATAATTTAACAGATCTGAGTTTGTGAAATCATGATTGAACAATTAATCAAGTTGAGCAGAAAATACATTCATGTGAACATGAATTGTTGAAGAAAAGAAGTAATATCATGATTCTAGCTTTGTCAGACTCAATCTTCTAATCTTGTCAGATTTATTCTCACTTCGTCATCTTGACTAGTTTCTATTGAGTCTAGCGTTGACTGAGAAATACATATATGTAGTCAGCTTCTTTTCTGTAGCTATCTTTCTTTCTTAGCATTTATCTTTTAGTTAAATGACATTTTTATCTGACTCACTTTAAATAAACTTCTAACAAATTTGATTTGAATTCATACATTCTTGTAACATTAATTTAAGTTCAACTCATGAGAAAAACTATGCTATGTATATTCAATAAACAAAACTCTTTAAGAAAAAAAATTGCTCATTAACTACATGATGATTTCACGTCATCAAAACAATAAAATTGACACTATGTTATCAATAATAAATTTATAGCTTCTATTCAGCATGTGATGCTTAAGTAAATTGTTGATGAGAATATCTGTGCTGTTTGATTATAATGCATTATCTTTGCTCTGCTCTTCATTGATGATATTTTATACAACAATGCTTTGATCTTTAATCTTTGATCATGAAGTCAATTTTGTTGCATTCATGATGCTTATGATTATAGTGTTGAAAACTGCATTCTCTTGCTCAATGATTATCATTCATTGAGCAGAGAAATATGTGATGAAAAAGAAATGTACATGATGAGAAAATAAAATATAATTGTATTAAATAATTCTTTTCTTCTCTTGATTTAATTTATATCATGTAAATGTTGAATAAATTGTTAGTATAAATATGCAATTGCAATTATTCAATGTTTAATTTTAATCAATAAAAAAGAATGTGTTCTGATTGATTTTTTGCACTCTCAATTTTTCACATAAATAAATGTATGACTTGATATCAAGTAAAGAAAATAAGTTCAAATTCTTTCAGTATATCAGCATGATCAACAAGTAACTACTTCTTTAAACATATGTAATTATAACTCTCAGACTCATTATTTAAAATGATTATTTTATTTGATATTATTTCATTAATTACTTAATAATACTGTTAATGTAATGAAAATGTTTCAATATATTAACATGATCAATGAATCATCATTTCTTTAATCACTTGCAGTCACAATTTTTAAACTTTGCATCTGAGTTGTTTAATTATTAATAATATCTTTTCATCTTTTATTAACATTAATATGTCATTAATCTTTCTTGTAAATTGATTATAACTGTTAGAAAATTTGTTGTTGCATGAATAAAAACTTTGCATAATAACTTTTTTGATTATGCAATGTTTTAACATCATTTGAACTGTGTAGAATTAAAAAATTCTAACTTTTCTAACTTTTATTTGAATACAAAATAGAATCAAAAGATTCATAATCAACATTACATATAAATGAATCTTATTATTAATTAAATTAAATTGAATTAAATTAAATTGATTTATTTCATACATTCTTGTGACATTGATATTGAATTGATTCATGAGACACACTATGTTATATGTATTGAATGAACAAAATTCTCTGAGAAAGAAAATCGCTTGTCAACTACACAACGACTGCACGTTGTCAAAACAATAACGCTGAGACTATATATTTAGTAATGAATCTATAGCTTCTATTCAACATGTGATGCTTGAGTAAACTTTTACTGCGTGTTTATGCTGTTTCTTTGCAATGCATCATTCTTGCTTTGCTCTTCATTAATGATATTTTATACAATGATGTTTTGATCTTTGATCATGAAGATCATGATTCTTTGCACTCATGATGCTCATGATTGTAATGTCAAAACTGTGTTCTTTGCTTGATGATTATCATTCATTGAGTAAGAAAATATGCGTGAAAGAAAAACATGTATGATGAGAAGATAAAGTATGATTGTATTAAATAACTTTATTCTGCTTTTGTCTTATGTCATGTAAACGTTGATAATTTGTGATATAAATGTGCGATTGCAGTCATTTGATGCTTAACTTTGATCAATAGTAAAGAATGTATTCTGATCATTCTTCTGCACTTTTGATCATTCACGTAGATAGATGCATGACTTGTCACTATAAGTACAGAAGTTGAGCTCATTAAATCTCTTCAATATATCAGCGCAGTCAACGAGTCACTACTTCTTTGATCACATGTAATCATAAACTCAAGACTCAACATCTGAATCAACTATTCTACTCAATATCTTTTCATCACAATATTGTTCATGACATTAATGTGAATGAAGATGTTTCAGTGTATTAACACAGTCAATGAATCACTACTTCTTTGATCACTTATAGTCGCGATTTTTCAGACTTATATCTGAGTTGACTTCATTACTAATAGTATATCTTTTCATTTCTTACTGACATCAACTTATCATTAATTTTCTTCATAAATTAATTGTGACTGTTAGAAAAGATGCTGTCACGTGATGATGTAAATGAAAACTTTGAACGACAGCTTTCATAATCATACAACATTTTAACATCATTCAAACTGTGTTGAATTGAGATCTTTAGACTCTATTGACTTCTATTTGAACGCAGAATAGAATTAAAAGATTCGTAATCAACATCATGTATAAATGAATCTTGTCATTGATCATCAATTGAATTAAAAAAGATATATTATATTATAATAGTTTATTCATTCTACTTTCTTCTGCTTTTAATCACTCTGACATAGTAAAGATTTTCTCATTTATGTACTTCTGTAAAACATAAAATTATTCTTTGTAATTAATTTCTTCATAATTGTCATAATGAATTGACATATAAAGATTAAATTAAGTTGAAAATTAAATCTGAGTTAGCTTTGAAACTTTATAACTTTGTCAAGATATCATTTAAACTACATCATATTTTCAACTTAATATATTATGAATTATATTATGCTTAACTTAACAATGCTTGACAAACTCTTTATAGTTGATCAATTTTTTCAAATTATTGAGAACTTCTTAATAATTAACTTTATCATAATATATATTCATTCTGTATCTGCTTAGAATATCACATTGTCATATCATTCTTATAAATCTTATTTATTTCTCTAGTAAATTTAATCATCATTTTAACTATTTTAAATTTTTCTTAAAGATGATGATTTGATATTCAAGCGTAATAATTACAACATGATTGCAACAAAGTTGCAATGATAACATTTTAATCTTGCAAAACATTATATCAGAAAATGAATGTCACATAATGAAATTAGAAAGTGAAAAAGCAGAAAATGAACTCTCTCTTGATATTAATGAACAGTTAACTTAAGTAATGCTTTAATATGATGAACTGTGAAAGAAACAAAAGTTAATAGTTATTTGATCAAAGATTGAGATTCTGCAAGTCATTGAAATGACAAAGAAAAGTTGTTCAACTTTCATTCAAGCTTTCATTGAGAACTTGAACAATTTATGCATCATTGTTTTCATAGTATCAACAATAATGAAACAAAATCATCATAAAATCATTTTGCAGAAGTGAAGATTCTCAATGCTCTTAAAGAAGTATTATGACAAAATCATAAAAAAGCATAAAAGATGAATTCATGACATCAAAATCTCATTTCAAAATACTTTTTAACATTTTAAAAGTAATGAGAAAAAGATTTTGTATTGCATAATTTTAAACTAATCATCAAGTTAAGTTTCAAGTTAATATTTTGAACTTAAATCAATATCAAGTCAAGTTACTTACATTTTTAACTTAATTCAAGTTGAATTGCTTATATTTTTAACTCAACATAACTCAACTTAACTTAATTCATAATAATAATAATAATAAATTCATACATTCTTGTGACATTGATTAAGTCAATTCATGAGAAACTCTATGCTATTTATATTGAGTGAACAAAACTCTCTGAAGTAGAAAATCACTCGCTGTCTATATGACTGCTTTGCGCAGTTGAAACTATCATTATGAGACTTTATATCAAATTAGTTCACGTTGATTGCACATTAAAGAATGAGTGACTCAGTCACTTTAAATTGTTTTAAAAGCTTCGTTTTCATCATCATTCTTGCAGCTGCTCTGAAACTCTTCATGATAATAATAATTATTCAATAGTTTAAAAAGTCAACATTTTATAGCATTCTTGATTGCAAATGCAATCAGTTCAAGCAATGCATGAGTACATGTTTTATCATCTGATGATTTCAATTGCAGTCACATTGCGCGCTATCTGCGTTTGAAACATTTCTGAAGTGCAGATAAATATTTAAATCTATGCGTTCAATTCTGATGTGAATGATGAAAGTGCTTTCAATCTTCTAAAAATCATTTCACATCTTTATCATTTTCTTGAACAAATGCAATCTTTGTGCTGAGATGATGTGAACATCTGCAATGCATTTCTTATATTTTTCTCATCATTGCTTTCACTGATTTTTGTGATACTGCGTTATTGCAATGCTGTCACTAGTTGAAATCGTCACAGCGAAAGCTAATTGCTTATGTTTTGACTGTATTTTCACATCTTCTTGAATTGAGTTATTCAGAAGCGTCACTTTCTTGATGATGAAAAAGCGAGAAATGATGCAATTAATACTCATCAGATGAATGCATATTAATTCACATGCTTATCTGATTTTCTGCATACAATTGTTAATTCAACTGTGTAGCGTGATCTTGTCTTGCAACATGTTCAAATGAATATATAGCAAACTTATGTACGTTTTTGCTTTCAGAGTCTCATTGCTTACTCTTTTGAACACTTTTGCAACGTGACACAGAATTTGATTCTGTAGTGTTTTAAGTCTGCATTCTTTGTTTGACAGCTTTCTCTCTTTTTCTTACTGATATCAAATTGATGCTTTGAATGCAATTTCTGATCTTATTACTGCTGAGTATATTTATCTTGCTTTTGTGAAGATTGTCTTTCATGTGAAAACTTCAAGTGAACTAAGTGCTAGCATTTGTGTAATGTGATTCACTTTGATTTGATGAAGATGCACATTTCATTGCAATTTCATGTTCAATTGTACTTTCAAAACTTGTACATTTGATTTTAACTTAATAACTGAGCTTTCTATTTGTATGCTAATCATCATGTCAAGTCTCTTTGATTTTCTGATGAAGTGTGTAAATTTATACTTTTCTGATGCAAATGTTGTGTCATGAGTATAAGCTCATTTCACACAGACATCATGCACTTTGCTCAATGTTCTGCAAATTTCTTTGATGAATCTATCATATGTTAGAATGTTAATGTCATTTACAAAGTTGAGCACTTTGATCTTAATTCTCAGTACTTTGCACTTTTCAATCAGACTTGCGTTGAAAAATAGAAAGAGAATCGATGAAATGAAAGATTTTTGCAATATGTTTGCATTTATCTTGCATATATCACTTGTTTGCTTGTCAAATCTCAATGATGTTTCTCGATTTTCAAGAAAGCTGCATGCTCATTGAACTATATAGTTTGAAGTTTTTTTCATTTTCAAAGTATGCAGATGATGTCTAAACTTAGCATGAATGCTACATACTTAATTTCGCAGTTTCATACTGTGTGAATCTGATCTACTAATAAATTTAATGTTAAGATCACAAATTGCTTGCATCTCGCTCTCATTTGAGCATCAGATAGCATGTAATGAATCTCAATTATATTGCTCAGTCTTTTAGTCATGATTGACTTCAGAGCTTTGCTCATGATATCAAGCAAAGCAATGAATCAATATATCTTTGAATCAGTATAATTGCTCTTCTTTGATTTGCATAGTACTATCATTTGAGCTTTTTTGAACTGTTTTGAATAATATTTATGTGTTACATATGCATTGAATAAACTCATCAATATCAAAGTCAATTTTGCAAGATCTGTCTGCAGCACTTTGTTTAAAATGTTTGAAACATCTGATGCTTTGTTTGCTTTTATTCTTTTGATTATCTATCTCACTTCATCTTCTAAAATGCATAAGTTAAATGATACTGTCAAGAGTATAAATGAGTCTGCAATGTTGCTGATGTTTATTTAAGAGAATGAAAGAAAGAATTTTTCTTGTAATATCTCAATTTTTTTCTCAAACATTATTATCATTTGATCAGTGTTATTTCGCTTCAGTGATAAAAACTGAGAAAGTTTTTTAAATAAATGACTTTTAATTCTGACTCATTTTGCGAAGCATCATATTGACTTAAGTGCATCACTCAGCTTATGCATTTGTGATCTGAAATGTGCATGTTTCACTTGTTGAATGATCTTGTTTTTATGATCATTGTGTTTCAGATATTTATTTCATGCATTTAGTGTGCTTTGTATTTTTCATATGATTTGCAGTCATCTTGATTTCATTACTATCTCTGAGCAGTTCAAATTTCAGAAATTCTTTGCTTGACTTGATGACTTTGTCAAAAAAAATAGATTTCTCAATGATTTTCTATAACATCTTGATAACTTTGCATACTCTTTCGTTCATCATCATCTTGCTGTTCAAAGAATGATTCAACGAAAGATGCATATGCAGATATGCACTCAATGCTTCTGTGTTCATTTTCTTTCATAATCATCAAGTTGAAAACTGTACTGAAGTTGTTTATAAACACAGTTCTGTGATAATTGAAAAATGATTCAATTCTTGATGCAGATTGATGCGTACTTTGCATTTGCATGTCATGAACTGTATTTTCTCATTGTTAAAGATTAAATTAATAGTTGTAAACTGATCATGAATCTTGTAAGTAATAATGTTTGATTTCAGCAATAATTTCAGCTTAGCATTGATAATGATGTCAAGTAAACTGTTGATCGCTGCATGTTGAGTGAAGCATCTTCATTCTCTTCAATGAAAGTAATGTAAATTGAAATCTCTTACAATCAATTGTTTGCAATCATCTTTAAGTAGCTCGCTTAAGCAAAAAATGATTGAAGATCTTTCTATAAATGTAGAAAACAATGAACATGAATTGTAAACATTTATAAGTCGTAACGTCTGCATTTTGTTGTCTGTGTTGTGAGTTAATATTCTGATTAAGCAGATGTCTGACTCAACTGTTTCTATCATTCATTGATTGAGTCTTAAGTATTTGTTCACATATATGCATGTTTTTGACTGTGATGACGTGTTTTTCACTAGATAAAAGAAGTTGTGAGCTGAGTTAAATGATTGAATATCATTAATGTTGCAACTCTGCTTCTGTATGATTACAATGTCAAAATCGCAAACTTCTCTGTTAATTAGAAATGATTTCTGAATTTTCAATGATTTTCTGATGTTATATTGCAGTATTTGTAGAAAAGATTGTTTTATCATAAAGTTATTTGTAGCTGTTGTTGACTTTGCAAAGAGAAGATTCTTTGAATGCTCTTAATCATCAAGAGTCTGTCTCATTTTCTGATTTGTCATTTCTGACTCTGCTTAAGCAACGTCTTATCTGAGTCGCTATTCACGCAAAAGAAATGATCAACACGTCTCTTCTTGACTTTTATCATTTATTATGTTGATTCATAAGTGACTAGACTGCATGTTTTCAGCACAACTGTCGTTGAGCTCGATGAATTTGTTGAACTGAAAGAGTTTGTGAACTTCAAAAAGTTTGTTGAATTCAAAGAGTTCATTAAATTCAAAGAGTTTATTAAATTCAAAGAGTTCATTAAATTCAAAGAGTTCATTAAATTCAAAGAGTTCATTAAATTCAAAGAGTTCATTGAATCTGCAAAGTTTAAAGACAATGAAGAGTTCAAGAATTGCAAGAATGTGCAATTGTATCTAGATGTTTCTGAATATTTGAATGATTTGTTTCTATAAATTTCAAATGTTTGTTTCATTTGCTGTTATCATTTGAAACAGATGCATCTTCAGAGTTTGTGATTTTCGTTGCAGTTAACACAACGTCTTCTATTCAAAGATGTCATGCACTTTTCAATATGATGTTTATCTGTGCATTTGATGCAGTGTTGATTCCTTTTGCAAAATCTGATCATGTGATCAAATTCTTGACATCTGAAGCACTGTGTAATGTGACAGTTCTTCTTGAACAGCTTGCATGCACATTCATGATATGCATTTAATATACTTACGTTCATCAGTTAATTTATCATCACTTTGATTGCTATCTTTACGATGAGTGATGAATGAATCTTTTCACTCTTTGCTACTTTCTTGAGTCAGACTATTCTTAGAATCTTCAGATTCTCATGAAATCTTGCATTATTCTTTAACAGCTTTCTAATGACATTCATCTGATTGTTTGTATCAATTGTAGTGTACATCTCATGTGTCAGCACTGCAAATGTTCATCATAATATGTGCATTGAGTTCATAATTTCTTTTACTCATTCTTGAGTCTTTTTCAGATTTGCTCATGCATCTGAGCTGACTGCATGAAGAAAGATGTCTTTGCTACTCAGCTTGCGAAGAAACATGATCAAATTTCATTGACTCGTTGACACATTTGCTATTCTTTGAAGAATCTGCTCAATGATCTTCTTCTGTATCTTCTTTATTTCTTCTCTGTTTGCTATCTTTATCATGATTTCACATTTCTTGCAAAGTGATAATGATCTTTCTCTGAGACGTTGCTTTTTCATTGATAATTCTTCTCTTGTCACATTTGCTCATGATATGATTTTCAATGAGAAATGCATATTTCTCTGCATTTGTAACTGCTTACTTAGCAGTTGAACTGATGTCTTCAGTTTCTATACATTCTTCGCGATGAACGCGTTCTGAATTGCGTGATGTTTTTCTTCTGATTCAAGTCGAAGACAATGCATCAGCTTCACTGCTACTTCTTTTCATGAATGATCTTTGCTCTTCTCTTTCTCTAACATTGATGTCTGTATTAAAAGATCAATAATGTTAGCAATATACTTCTCATCATTGCGTGAACTTTTCAATCTTGTGTTGCTGTTTCTTCATGACAAGTCAACATTACTTGCAACTGTCTTTAAATCAGCATTGCTGCAGTTCATGCAATTCATCATTGTTTATTCATCTTTTAAATTCATTTTGTCTTGATTGTATTACTCTTTTCAAAAATTTGCTTTACACATATTGTGATTGTTTTTTAACTCGATTTATTAAAAACTTTAACTTGATGTCAAAAGTATTAAGAATAAAAATATACATTGACATTTTGACAAAAAGCTTAAGTAGCTTGTAAGCTAGTGAGCAACGACATTTGAATCTTAATGCACTTGAGATGCATATGCTAGCTACTAAATGAGATGTTTGCTACAAGCTAGCTGTCAGCTGAGTTTGCATCATTGATTAGCTTACATGCTATATAAATCAGCTACAAGCTGATTTAGCTGATTTAACACTACTCTTCATTCTACTCACTCATTTACTCTTCATTCTACTTATCTATTTACTCTTCATTCTACTTGCTCATTTACTCTTCACTTTACTCATTTATCTACTCGCTCATTTACTCTTCATTCTACTCGTCTATTTACTCACTCATTTACTCTTCACTTTACTCATCTATTTACTCGCTCATTTACTCTTCACTTTACTCGTTTATCTACTCTTCATTCTACTCGTCTATTTACTTTTCATTCTACTCACTCATTTACTCTTCATTCTACTCATTTATTTACTCGCTCATTTACTCTTCATTCTACTCATCTATTTACTCGCTCATTTACTCTTCATTCTACTCACTCATTTACTCTTCACTCTACTCATCTATTTACTCACTCATTTACTCTTCACTTTACTCGTTTATCTACTCACTCATTTACTCTTCATTCTACTCATCTATTTACTCTTCATTCTACTTGCTTATTTACTCTTCACTCTACTTATTTATCTACTCGCTTATTTACTCTTCATTCTACTCATTTATTTACTCGCTCATTTACTCTTCACTTTACTCATCTATTTACTTGCTCATTTACTCTTCACTCTACTCATTTATCTACTCACTCATTTACTCTTCATTTTACTTTCTATTAAACGCGTCAATTGAATGCATAAAACACGTCAAACAGTGCTTTAAACAATGCTTTCTACATGACTTTCTATCTATTCATCATTCTACATGCTCAGCTATCTACTCAATAATCTTCGCTTTGAGCTTTATAAAGCTAACGCTAGAAAGTTCAAAGTTTTCACCTTCTTTTTCCCTTCATAGTTTCTACTTTCTAGAACAACAACAATCAAAATATCAACATGTTCAGCTATCAACTCAGCTATTTACTCATTTATTTACTAGTTCATTTACTCGCTTCAAAACATGCTTTAAAAGACGCGTTGATTAAGTGCATAACATAAGTTAAACAATGCTTCAAACAATGCTTTCTACTGAGCTTTCTACTGATTTTTCAATTGATTTTTCTACTGATCTTTTGATTGAGTCATTTAGTGAGCTTTCTACTGATCTTTCAATCAAGTTATTTAGTGAGCTTTCTACTGATCTTTTGATCAATCTTTCTATCAATCTTTCTATCAATCTTTCTACTGAGCTATCTATTAAGCTATCGACTGAGCTTTTTATCAAACACTCTATCAAACATTCTACATGCTTCAAAATACACGTTGATCGAGCGCATAATACAGATTAAACAATGCTTTCTACATGACTTTCTACATGACTCTCTACATGACTTTCTATCAAGCGTTCTTCATGTTTTTCTACCAAGCGTTCTTCATGTTTTTCTATCAAGCATTCTTCATGTTTCTCTATCAAGCATTCTTCATGTTTCTTTATCAAGCACTTTATCAAGCATTCTTCATGTTTTTCTATCAAGCGCTCTTCATGTTTCTCTATCAAGCATTCTATTAAGCACTCTTCATGTTTTTCTATCAAGCGCTCTTCATGTTTTTCTATCAAGCACTCTATCAAGCACTCTTCATGTTTCTCTATCAAGCATTTTATCAAGCACTCTTCATGTTTTTCTACCAAGCGCTCTTCATGTTTTTCTATCAAGCACTCTTCATGTTTTTCTACCAAGCATTTTATCAAGCATTCTTCATATTTCTTTACCAAGCATTCTTCATGTTTTTCTATCAAGCACTCTTCATGTTTCTCTATCAAGCATTCTTCATGTTTTTCTATTAAGCACTCTTCATGACTCTTTACATGATTCTTTATCAAGCATTCTTCATGTTTAAATAAATGATTAAATAGCTACTTAAATAATCAATTCATCAAATGATTTATTTGATTACATACGAATCTTGAATGTAAAAATGTACAAAAAGTGAACATGTATTGTGCATTATATCTTTTAAGCAATTGATGTCTTTTAAGCAAATGACTGTCATCAAAAGATACAAGCGCTTGTCGCTAGTTATTAGTCATTGATGAGTGTGCTGTTGAAACTTGCAAGCTAGAAGCTCAGCTAAACATATGTTTTTGACTGATGCTAGCTTAATGAGCTTGTAGTCAATTTTAGCTGAATTTGTTGAAACGTTGATGTAAAACAATATGTTTGCTTGTTTTTTGCATTATCTTTTCACATTACTCATTGCATCATTTATATATTGCATTATCTTTTCATATTACTCATATCAACACAGAAGAAAAAATTCTTAATTCAGACAGTAATTTGATTAATAATAATAATAAATTCATACACTTTTGTGACATTGATTAAATCAATTCATGAGAAACTTTATGCTATGTATGTTGAGTGAACAAAACTCTCTGAGATAGAAAATCGCTCGCTGTTTATACAACTGCTACATGCAGTCAAGACGATAAAGCTAAGACTATGTATCAAGTTTGTTCATGATGATTGCATATTAAAGAATGAGTGTTCTTGTCATTCTAAACTGCTTCAGCAGCTTCATTTTCATCATCATTCTTGCTGTTGTCTTAAAACTCTTCGTGATTGAGATGATGATTTGATAGTTCATGAAGTTAACATTTCATAGCACATCTGCAATTTGTAAAGAGTGACAGTGACAGATTTTAGCGCTTTTAGCGATCAATATCTTGAATATTCATTTAATCTCATGTTTCAGATTTGCGTCACTTTTAGCTGAGACATATTCATAAAAGCATCAATATTCTCAACATTCTCAACATTTCTAGCATTCTCATAAGCGCAGTATGCGTCTTTATCATTTAATTCAATAAATATGACTATTTTAACATTTGTAGCATTGATAAGTAGTTGCAACGTTGAATAATTAATGATTGATTTGACTATTTAAATAATAGCTATTTAATATATGTGTCAAGAAAGTCAATGAGAAAGTCAATGAGAAAGTCAATGAGAAAGTCAATGAGAAAGTCAATAAGAAAGTCAATGAAGAAGTTAATGAGAAAGTTAATGAGTAAACTAGAGAAGTAGAGAGTCATGTAGAATGATTAATAAAGTTGTGTTTGAAGCTTGATAAAGAACAAATTTGATTCTTGATTGCAAAGCAATTCAAAGCTTGATGAAAAGTCATGTAGAAAGTCATGAAGAAAGTCATGTAAAGAGTCATGTAGAGAGTCATTTAGTAAAAAGATCAGTAAATGACTCGATCAAAAGATCAGTAGAAAGCTTACTAGTAAAAAAATCAATAGAAAGATCAGTTGAAAGATCAGTAGAAAGCTCACTAAATGACTTGATCGAAAGATCAGTAGAAAAATAAGCAAGAATGCTTGATAGAGAAACATAAAGAGTGCTTGATAGAGAGTCATGAAGAGTGCTTGATAGAAAGTCATGTAGAGAATCATGTAGAAAGCATTGTTTAATTCATGTTATGCATTCAATCAACGCGTATTTTGAAGCATGTAAAATGTTTGATAGAGTGTTTGATAGAAAGCTCAATCAATAGCTCAATAGATAGCTCAGTAGAAAGATCAATAGAAAGATTGATAGAAAGATCAATTGAAAGATTGATAGAAAGATTGATAGAAAGATTGATAGAAAGATTAATAAAAAGATTGATTGAAAGATCAGTAGAAAGCTCACTAGATGACTTGATCAAAAGATCAGTAGAAAGCTCACTAAATGACTCGATCAGAAGATCAGTAGAAAGCTCACTAGTAGAAAGCTCACTAGTAGAAAGCTCACTAGATGACTCAATCAAAAGATCAGTAGAAAGATCAATGAAAAGCTCAGTAGAAAGCATTGTTTGAAGCATTGTTTGACATGTTTTGTGCACTTGATTGATGCATTTGATAAAGCGTTTGATAAAGCATTTGATAGAAAGTTCAATAGAAAGTAAAGTGATGAGTAAATGAGTGAGTAAATAGACGAGTAGAATGAAGAGTAGATGAGTGAGTAGAGTGACGAGTAAATGAGTGAGTAAAGTGACGAGTAAATGAGTGAGTAGCTAGACGAGTAGAGTGAAGAGTAAATGAGCGAGTAGAATGATGAGTAAATGAGCGAGTAAAGTGATGAGTAGATGAGCGAGTAGAATGATGAGTAGATAAGCGAGTAGAATGACGAGTAGATGAGCGAGTAGCTAAACGAGTAGAGTGAAGAGTAGATGAGCGAGTGAAGTGATGAGTAGATGAGCGAGTAAATGAGCGAGTAGAATGAAGAGTAGATGAGCGAGTAGATAAACGAGTAAATGAGCGAGTAAATAAGAGAGTAAATAAGCGAGTAGATAAACGAGTAGTAGGCTGAATGCAACGAAAGAAACGAAAGCAATGAAAGCGATGAAAGTGATGAAAGCGACGAAAGCGCAATTCAGTTCAATAATATATGAACAAACGCAAATTCAGTTCAACGACATATGAAATAATCACAGATTTTATTCATAAAATCTGATCACATTCAGATGAGCTCAGCTAAAATTTCAACTTTATTTCGCTTTAAGCGACAAATGTTTCTTTAACTAAACTCAATAATTCAGTTCACTTCTCAAACTGCAAATGCATATTCAATTGAAGATGCATTCAATTTGAGCAATGCATCAGAATATGCTTAACTGTCTAATGACTTCATTTGCAATTGCATCAAGAACTATTTATGTTCAACATGTTTCTTGAATGCAAATAAATCTTCAGCTTTATGCGTTTAATTCTGATGTAAGTTGCAAGAATGCTTTTAATTTTCTGAAAATTATCACGCATCTTTACTGACTTCTTGAATAAATGAAATCTTTGAGCAAAAGATGCATTAATATCTGCAATGCATTTTTTGTAGTTTTTTCATTACAAATTTCATTGACTTTTGTGAAATTGTATGATTGCATGTTCACTTGTTTGAGTCATCATTAAGAGATTAAATCATTTGCATTTAAACTGTATTTTTGCTTCTTTGCAAATTGAAGCATTCAAAAACATCATTTTTTTGAAGATTGAAAAGTGAAAGATGAGTTTATTAATTTTTATTAAATGAGCACATATAATCTTGCATGCTCATTGAGTTTTCTGTATTCTGTCGTTGATTTAATTAACAGCATAGTGTGACTTGATTCTGTAGCTTGTTCAGATGAACATGTAGTGAAAATATGTATGTTTCAACTTCTAGCATTTTGATGTTCACTTTTCTGAAGATGTTGATCACATGATGCAGCGCTTGATTCTGAAAAGTTTCTAATCTTCATTTCATACTCAATAATTTCTCTTCTTTATTACGTTGATGTCATATCAATGCTTCAAACGTCATTTTTAATCTTATTATCACAAAGTATATTTATCTTGCTTTTGTGAATGTAGCTCTTCAAATGAAGATTTCAAGTTGACTAAGCATCAGCATTTTGATGATGTGATCTGCTTCTATTTGATAAAGATGCAAATCTCATTGTAGTTTCATGTTCAATTGCACTTTGAAAACTTATACATTTAATTTCAACTTTATTATTGAGTTTTCTATGCATAAATTGACTGTCATGTTGAATCTTTTTAACTTATGAGTAAAGTAAGTGAGTTTATATTTCTCTGAAGCGAACTTAGCATCATGAGTTCAAGCTCACTTTGCACAGACATCATATGCTTGACTCAGTGATTTGCAGATTTTTTTTTTAATTTCTTCATTAAGTGCATGCAGTCTATGACTATGACACTGTCTAGACGCTGTATGTATGCTAAGTTACATGTAATTTGATCAAAGTCGCTGCTTTATATCTTTTCATTGATCAATTACATCGATAGTTTGCATATACAAGCGCTCTTTCTTAACTCTCATCATTGTACTTTCGTTTTTCTTTGTTTCTTCGCACTCTTCGCGTTCTACTCTTTTGTTTCTAATAGTCATTTTCTCATTGTAATTCAAGTATTTTTCAAATACTTTAATGTTGCAATTCTTTCAATTTTGATGATGAACAGTGTTAATATAATGTTTGTGTTTTTGAGCTGAGCTTTTTTCTTAAGCTTTATCTACTCTACTCTATAATGTCTGCAATTCAGCAGTAAATGCTTTAACGTTTGTCTTGCATTGCATATTTCATAGCATTTGTTCGAATTATTCTCTGATAATCGATGCAAATAACTCTTAAAATAGTCATGTTTCATTTTCAGCTGAATAAAGATTAAAAATGTTAGTCTATCGATTTTTCTCATCTCTTTTAGTGATTTATGACTTAAATTCACATTCAATATGTGCTTTCAATACTGATTTCTCTTCTTGATGCTGCTTTTTCAAACATTTAATCATTGTAATTTCATCTCTTTGCAAATTTGCTTTTTGACGAAGCTTATGATGATTGCTTTCATGTTGTTGATAACTGATAATTCTTGAGCAGCGCTTTTGATCAATTGATTTGCTTTTTCATTCTCAATAATGCTTTTGCAACTCAATATTTACTGTATGCAAATTTGACACTGATTCTGATGTAAATTGATCAAGTTTTGTTGTATATTATTGAATAAATTTGCATTGATGTTGCTCTTTGTATTTAGTCTTTGCAAAGTCATTTAACTGTTCATGTACACTCAAATTTCGCTGTTTTTGAGTGCTTTTTCGCTGCATATTGCAATTGCATCATTAATAGCTTGCAGTTTCGCTTTCGTTGTGATTATTTTGTTGTAAATGCTTGTTGCTTTGCTGTATCTGATAAGTTCATGCGTGAATATCATTGTCATTTCAGTTTCTGTTTTGATCTCTGCTATCTTTTTTCGAATTTGCGATGCATCAATATACATCACTATGTTTTTCGTCTTTTTGATAATTCTTTCTAATTTTCTGTAGTGCAAATTGATTATTTCGCAAGTTTCGCTTTTTGCAAATTCAGTTTAAATTCTTGCTAAATGCTTGATTTCTTGATCTTATGATTTCTTGAAGTGAGAAATTTCAATTTCTTTTATTGAATTCAATGTTTTTTGCACTTTGTTTAATATTCAATATATCTGCATGAGTCTGTCTTTGCACTTCTTGACTTTTCAAGATAAATTCTTCTTCATCTCGTTTCAGTTCAGATATTTTGATGCATTCAAATCTAGATTCAATTCAATAAAGTATTAAGATGAGTATGAAATAAACATTCTTTTTCTGATAAAGTGTTTTTTCAATAATCTCACTATTCAAATTGCATAGTTCTTGCACTTTTGATCTAATTGCATCTTCATCAACGAAATTTCTACTTCTATTTGCATAGCATTTATTGATGATATTCAAAATACATTCAGAATTTTTCGTAATGCAGTGTTTTATAGTTTGCGAAATTTGACTAAGTAGCTTTTTTAATTATTTCATCATATTTCAACGTCATAATCGCTAATAAATGTAATGCATGTCAGATATAACTGCTTTTCTGATTTGACATTTAGTTCTCACTCGCTATTCATTAATTTAAATAACGAGTGTAATGTTCTTGTAACTGTTGCGATTTTCGTTTGCACATGAACTTTGAAGTTGAGCTTTCGATTCAGTCAAACTTTTAATCATTGTACGCATGTCTTTGATTTTATGATCATGTTGTTGAGTAAAATAATCATTTGATTGAATGTTGTCTTGTGACTTTCAAAGTGTATTAATTCAGATTTCGAGTTATTGAATTGCACTGCGTTGTTTTCAGCTCATGTGAAAGTGATTTTTGCTGCGTTTTTCAGTATTTTCACATTCTTGTCAATATTTCTTTTCTCAACGTATAGCATTACGTCGTTAATATAGCTGAGTGACTGTAAATTTTCAAACTTTGCGCGAATCTTTGAAAATAAATATCAAATATAAATTAGAAATAAAATAAGTGAGATAAATGAATCTTGTAATATTTCTGTGCTTATTTTCTTTGATTTCTGACGTTTGTCATCAAATGCTAAGTCAATAATTTGATTTTGTAAGAAACATTTTATTCAATTGATTAAATTGACTGATATTTTCAATTTAATCAATATTTTGATCAGCTGTTTCAATGCAACATGATCAAAGACTTCTTTGACATCTAGAAGTAAATAAATAAGCGTGTTTTCTCAACCTTTCGTCATTTGTGCATCATGTACTAGATTTAGTACTGCGTTTATAGCTGATCTTTGTTTTCTGTCTCTCATTTGATCAAAATTCAGCAACTTATCATTAATTTCAGCTGTGTAAGACAGTTGCACTGCTATTATTTTTTCTGCTACTTTGTTTAAACAGTTTAGCAGCATAATAATTCTGTATGTCTTTGAAATTGAATAATTCAATTTGTCTGATTTTTTCAGAATAATTTCCGTGTCTTCGCGTCATATCTTCAAATGATAATTATTTTCAATCAAATCTGAGTACACTAAATTGAAGATTTTCAATATAGTTTTGTACGCTTGCTGTATGATTGCAAATGACATATCATCTGATTTGAATGCTTTTCTGAGTGCTGAGAAGTTAATAGCGTGCTTGATTTTCTCTTTAATAACTCTTGATCACTGTATACTTTCGTTTGATAGTAATTCTTCATTGATTTGAATTTTCAATGATGATGAGTACATTGCTTTCAGAAATGTCTTGCACTTTTCATTGAATTTAATCTTCAATTCTTTTTGCAACTTTTGTATCAAAGATAGCTTCTCAATTAAACGTGATTTAGTAAACTTGTAGATCTGAAACACTTTTTTTTCTTCAACGTTGTTCAAAAAATTGATTCAGAATTGATTTTTGATCAGCTTTATTGCATCATGATATGAATTTCACATTTGCACTATCTCTGCTTATGCATCATCATTTCTGCATCTTTTTCAGATTCGCTTTTTTAACGATAGCGTCTTTCACATTTCGATGAGTTCATTGTTTCATCAGAGCTTTGATTTTACGCATATTCGCTGTTTAAATACGAATCATTTCACTGTATTCTTGATGCATTCAATCAAGTAAATGACTTTTGCTTTTAAACTTGTGATTCTTTGCATCTTGACTATCATTTTGTCTTTCGTCTTTTGCAAATGCTCATCAAAGTCTTTTCAGTCAACTTTTTGCAGATTGTATGACGCGTTCAGCAAGTTTTCAATCAACTTCACTTTTTTTGTAACTATTGTAAATAGAATTACTTCATGATTAAATTCTGTGTTTGCATTCTCGTCTATATGTTAATTCTTGATATGATTGTGCATATTCTTTGATGCAAATGCTAAATCAAGTACTGAGCTTAACTGATCTGAATAGCTGTGATATGTGTTTATATCAGAAGTGTTAATCAGATCACATTCATATAAATTTACTCACTTTATTAATGCTTTCGTTCTAATAGAGTTTGAAATTTTTGCGTTTCATCAGCTATGATGTGTTATGAGTCTGCATAGAGCGAATCATATGAGTGTATTCTAACTAGAAGTTCAAAGCTGAAGAAGAAAAAAGATGCAACACGTTGTGAGTTTTACTCACGAAGGCACGCTAGATCGCTAGTGTGTCAACATCAGCTTTATACTAGTCTATGATAGTCTAACATGATCTATGTTAGATTAACTTGAAGTGCATGATTGCAACATTATTTTCTCTCTTCATTTAGCAATGTTCTCATTGCTGCAGTTTGATTAATCTTTCTTAAGTTGATTTCTATCTTGACTTGTTTGAATATCATTCATGAAAGTCATTTATGATCTTCTGACATTCTTTGAATTCACTTTCATCAATGTTGTATCAATGTAGATCAACGTTGTATTCTTTTCAATTGACACAATATTGTAGTCATTTATCTCGTTCGTAGTGTCTGAAGTTCAGTATGTTCTTCATCTTTTATTCATCTTCGTCATCGATCACTATAAAGTTAAACGATTCATTTTGTTGTTCATTCAAAGAATTCTTTGAATCTAGTTGCAGCAAATTTGATGCAAACTTCGAATGTATCTTCATAGTCAATGATAATTTCAGTTGATAAACATGTTTGATCTTGATCAGAATCTTGAAGAGTTCTAGCATTTTATCGTCTAGCTTCTTTGATGATCATAAGATCATTATGTTTCTAGAATTCAGAAACATTATGTCATTTATCTGATAAATCATTTTCTTTCAATGCTTGTCAGTTTGTTTCTTTGTTGTGACTTCGACTCTTGTCAAGACTTGCTTGATCAATGCTAGTGATTGTTTCATGTGTTTGAATATATTCTCAACTTTGTCTGCTTCGATTTTAGCTTGAGTGATCTCATATTCAATTGAGTTCAAATCGAAGCTCATATGAGAGTGAAAGTTCTTATTCAAAAAGAACGTTGACTGTTCAATTGATGATGAAATAGCATTGTTATCAATGAATTTAATCATGAATAATCAGGTGAATCAATTATTTTGCATATATGAGCAGTAGCTTCGTAAATATCATTCTACATTCTGATTCACTCTTTCTGTCTGATCATCAATCTGAGAATGATAATCAATGAATAGTTTCATCTTGATGTTTAGTCTCAGATATAAAGACTTTCAGACAATCAATATGAATTGCAAATCACGATTAAACACTATTGATTTTGATAGTTCATGAGTTCTGAAAACTCATATTAACAGTAGCTTGACTGTTTGTTTTGCGAAGATTTCTTTGTCATCTGATCAACATGATATATAGTGTCGCTTCTTAAACAATCAATCTATGACTGTCAGAATCGCGTTGCTTTCATCACTTTCTGATAAATCAATAATGAAGTTTAATAATATGTTCTGTCATTGCTGCTTAAGTATGAACAATGACTTCAGCAGTTCATTGATTCGATCTCTCGATGCTTTTGATCTACAACAAACGTAACAGTTTTGAATGTAATGCTTGATTATCGTTCTCATCTTTGATCAGCAATATGATCATCTCAGCAAGTTCAACGTTCAATTCATGTCAGAGTGATCATTGATTGAAAGATCATGTGCTTCTCTTATCAATAAAATGATCATTGACTGAGAAATTCATAGTTTATCATCTTTTCAAAGTACTTCATCAAGTATTTTACAATTGTCTAAATCAATATCTTGACAAGTCTTTCTGTTTTGTTTCATGATTATTTGAATATCAAAGCACAGTTGATTCATTTGATTTTCAACTATAATTTGATTTGAAATAGAAATCATCTCTTCAATTGAATTTTAATTAGCTTTTCATTTAAGTTTTGAATCTGAGTCAGATCTTGATCAACTTTCTGATCATCTTTTATTAATTAAAGTTCAAATCTGTCTTTTGACAGTAGCATCTGATGCTGATATAACTTATGATCATTGTTTGCTTCAACTGACTTGACGTTTGACATTCTGATCAGCGTGTCAACTTTCAGATTCTGTTTTCTCAACTGATATATAATCTTGAAGTTATATTCAGATAACTTCTCAGCTCATTTAGCTTGTTGTCTAATCAATTCTTTGATGATCATGAAGTACTTCAAATTTAGATGATCAATGAAGATCTTGATTGAAATATTTGTACATTTCAATTTGAGATGTCAATGCTTCAAGCAGCGAATGATGATCAGCAGTTTCTTGTCATAGATTTCGTAGTTACATTTTGCAAGAATCATGTTCTTGCTATAAAAAATCACTGAATGTAGAATGTCTTCATCATCATATTGAAACAATACTTCGTCGTTGACATAGTTCAAGAAGTCAGTTTTCAGAATAACTTCTTTGATTGAGTTGAAATGCTTCAGAATGAGAACTGTCATCACTTGTTGCTTCAGTTCTTCAAAGATTGTCTGACAAATCTCTGTTCATTCAAAGAAATGATCTTTTCAAGTCAGTTTTATCATGAATTGAGTGATCTTTGAAAAGTTCTTTATGAATCGTTGATAGAAATTGCAGAAATCAATGAAGATCTGCACATGAGTCAATGATCAAGACACTTTTCAGTTTCAAATCACATCTACTTTTCAAGAATTCATTCGCAGATCATTGATGAATATCAGTAGTTTAAGAAATGAGATTTTCTGAATCTTGAATTTGCACTTGTCAATGTTTATCTGTAAATCGACTTCATGAAACTTCTTTAGCACTTTCTTTACATGAGTTCTATGTTCTTTCAATGTCTTACTGTAGATGAGAATATCATTCAAGTATGTCTGACAGAATTTATGCAGACAGTTGAACAATACATCGTTGATATAGTGCTGAAAGAAAGTAGATTCATTAATCAATTTAAAGAGCATTACTTTATACTTGTAAATGTCAAAGAAAGTAACAAAAGTAGTTAAATCTTTGCTTTCTGAACTCATGCGCAGTTTATTGAACGTGATGATAATGCTAAGTTGAATCAGATACTTACTGTCTTGAATTCAAGCTAGTACTTTGTTTATTAAAAGTATTGAATAACGATTTCTTTTGATCAGAGCATTCAGTTTTCAATAGTTCACGCAAAAGTGAAAACTATCATCTTTCTTTTCAACAAACAGTATTAACGAAGCAAAAGAAGCTTTGCTGAGTGTAATAAACTTCTTCTTCAAATTCTCTTCTAGATACTTTTTGATCTTCTGCAACTTGTAGCTCGACATGAGATATAATCAACTTTTAGAGAATTAACTCTCTTCTTCTAATTCAATCTTATGATTGTATGATCAATGTGAAAGCAACTGCGTTGTCTTTTCTCTATCAAAAACATTCAGAAAGTCGTGATAAACTATCAAAAGCTTCTTCTTCAGTTCATTTAATGACATGACAGAGATCATTTCATTCAATTTCGCGAAATCTTCAACTGAGTTAAGAGCTTTGTTGATTTCACTAATGATCAAAAAGAAGATCTTGATCTTTTTATTCTTGACTAAAGTTCAATATGCAGCAACTTCAATCATGATAATATTGACGAATTTCTTTGTCTCAGTTAACTGAAATGAGCGAAGTTGATTAAGATCAACTTAAGTGCTTTGCTTTGCTATGAAAGCAGATTCAATAAATCTATTCACTGATTTCTGATTCATGAGTCTCTTCAAAATGATCATTAATGTAACAATTGAGTTCAAGTTCTTTCATTTCATTTTGCAAATCTCATTTGATTCAGATTTGTAAAATGCTGATTGACTGCTTGCTTTTGAAACAACAGATTTCAATGTTTAAATCTTTAATAATAATATTAATCAATCATTTGCAGAATTTATCAACATTTGATTTCTTTTCAATTAAAGATTTTCAATGATTATCTTGTGTTAATCTAGACAAGTTATTAATAAAAACATCATTTCATTCTTGTGTTCTTGTATCATGATCAATGTATACAAAGTGTGTGTAATTGACTTTTGATCAAAAATTTCATCATATGATTGAATCAACTTTGATTTTGACAGCGATATTGACTAAATATCAAAGCATTCACATAGCTCTGACATCAAAGATTCATCAATGAAAGTCATGTCAGTGACTTCAATATTTATCAAAGCAAGAGATCTAAATATTTTTTCTAGACTACTCAAGATGACATCAACAGTGAACAACTTGAAATTAAATGAATCATCAGATATGCTGATGAAGCAAAATATAAGTATATTGCTCTCAATCACTACTTTGACGAAGATAAGTCATTTTTCAAATTCGCTGCAATTTTGTGCATCTGAGCTGATTTAAGACAGTTGCGTGCTCTATGTTCTGACTTCTTACATTTGAAGCAAAGTTCTTTTTTAAACAACTTCTCTCTAACAGAATCAACATTTGATATTCTGAGTTTCTTTCATGCAAAGATTGAAGCTGAGATTGCAGTAGTGATCATCATTGAAATGCTAGTGATAAAGTGAGCAACTTGAGTCGTTGATGTCTTGAGAGCTGATTGAGCATTCAATTTCGTCAATCAAACATTGACTTGCATGCAGATGTTGATGAATTCGTTCAAATTCATAGTTCGTTCATTGATTGTGACTCGCTGAAAATCTGAGGTAATCTTATGCTGAAGATTATTTAGTAAAGTTTCGTTATTGTACTTTAGTTTTGCACTAAGTCTCTGAAATTTCATTCAAAATTCATGAAAGAAGATCTTGTTTTAATACAGTTTCAAAAACTGTTGTTGAGTTGTGTGATATTGATTAAAATCATTGTACATCTTATTTATGATTGATAGTATCTCTTTTGCTTCAAGAAATGAGTTTGTGATCATGTTTCTCATTCTGAGTGCTATGTGTTTGAACATCGTTTCACTGACTCAACTTTTCACATATGCAATCTTCATTTCTTTGATAGAAAAATGATTCTTGTTTGTCTTCAGCTTGTTTTGCATTCAAAACAATTAATTATTCACATTCTGTCTTGAATCTTTGAACAAAGATGAGTCAGATAGCTTGATTGACTTCAAGAATTGATCTTTCGAAATTGAAGTGCTTAATTGACTTGATGTCGCTTCTAAATGACGTATAATCATGTTCTTTTTCTTCATTTCTTTCTGTAAACGCGTTTAAACAACGTTCAACATTGTCTGTGTAACTTTCAACTTGATGTTGATAACTTTCAATTCAATGTTGATCTTGTTGATGTCATTCAACATCTGAATCATGTCATTGTGAATCTCGATTTCAATGTTATGCTGTTGACATATGTACTTGATAAACGCAACGAGATCATCTGCTTCATGAATGCTTATTCAAGCATTCAGTTCAGTGCTGATGCTGATCTTGATCATTTCATGATTGAAGAGCAACACATTCATGTTCTTTTCTTTAATATTCAATGATACATTCGTGTCTTCTTCTTCTGATGCTGTTTAATTCTGTGATAAAAGTGATGCTTTTTCAGCATCTTGAGTTTTATAATGAGTCGTGCTCACTGATTCTGATTCTAATTTTGTGCTTCTAGTCATTGTGTGAGTAGAAAATTGCTGATCGAGATTTAACTGAAATTTCTGATTTCAGTTCTAGAACAATGCATTCATGTTCTTCTGTTCTTCTGTTTTGATGATGAGTTCAGTAAAAAGTTAGCTTAAAGCAACATGTTCATGTTTTTCTGTTCTGTTCTAGAAATTTCTTGATTTCTAATGAGTCTTCTGAACTCAATTTTCTGATTTCGATTCAAGTTTGAGTGATGTAGCTTGTTTTTATATCGTTTACAGATTGATAGCAAGATTAATGAGCTTTGAACTAATGTTATGAGTTTGCATAAAGCGAATCATATGAGTGTATTCTAACTAGAAGTTCAAAGCTGAAGAAGAAAAAAGATGCAACATGTCATGAGTTTTACTCATGAAGGCACGCTAGATCGCTAGCGTGTCAACATCAGCTCTATACTAGTCTATGATAGTCTGACATGATCTATATTAGGCTAACTTGAAGTGCACAATCACAACACATCTCTTTAATCAATGAAACTGCTCAGAATTTGAAAGATATTAAAGCGAAGCTGTCATTGAAATATCATGAGTTTCTAGATGTTTTTGATCAAGCTCAATTAAATAAACTACTTTTCATTGCTTCTATGATCATAAAATTAAGCTCATCAATGATTCAACATCTTCTCACTGTCAAGTTTATTAAATGTTCTTTGTCAAACTTCTGAAAGTAAAGAAGTACTTAAACGAGAATCTGTCAAAGAGATTCATCACTTTCAATCAGACTTTCTATTTCTTCTCTGTTCTATTCGCTCTCAAAGCAAATGAAGATTTTCAATTCTGCGTGAACTATCAAAAGCTAAATGTCATCTTCAAAAGAAATAGATATTCTTTATCGCTGATAAATGAGATCATTGATAAAATAGTGAGTTGCAAGCATTTGACTAGATTGAACATCATATCAGCATTTAACAAACTGCGAATGCATCTTGATAGCAAGAATTACATCACTTTTATCACTGCTTTAGAAGCATATAAATACAAGATGTTATCATTCAAACTGACTAATGAATCAATCTTCTTTCAGCAATATATGAATGACGTTTTATAAAACTTTCTGAACGACTTTTGTCAAGTCTATCTAGATGACATTCTCATTTATAGCAAAACAAGAAAGAAACATAGAGATTACATCAAACTAGTATTGAGTCGACTACGCAAAGCTGAACTGCAGATGAATATTTGAAAGTGCAAATTCAATGTAAAGAAGACAGTCTTTCTAGAAGTCATTGTATCAGAACAAGATCTTCGCATAAATTCAAGCAAGATGATCATCATAGTCAACTGAACTACTTCGATCAATTTGAAAGAAATTCAGAGCTTCGTGAGATTTGTGAACTTCTATCATCGTTTCATTAGAAACTTCTTCAAACTAGTCAAATCGTTCACTTAATTAACTAGAAAAGACACGTCTTTTGTTTGAAATGAAGTTTGCGTTCAAGCTTTCAGAAATTTGAAGAAACAGATCAGTTTCGCTTCAGTTCTTCGTCATTTCAATCTCAAACGTTAGACTATTTTGAAAATTGATGCATTGAACTATGTAAAAGATGAAATACTCTCTCAGTACAATGATGAGAATGTACTTCACTCGATGATCTTCTACAGCAAAAGCATGATTCTTGCTGAAATCAACTATCATATCTATGACAAGAAATTACTAATCATTATTCATTGTTTTAAACATTGATGACTTGAGCTGAAATGTACTGAATTACTCATTCAGATATTCATTAATCATCAAGCTTTGAAGATCTTCATGAAAAACAAACAGCTGAGTCAACGTCAAGTCAACTATCTGAACATTCTATTGAAGTTCAATTTTCAGATCATCTTTAAATCAGGCAAAATAAACACTAAAGTCAATGCGTTAACTCGAATGTCTCTAACGAACGTCTCTGAATCAGCTAAATGATTTGAAGATTGCTTTCAAACTATTCTTATCTTTGATAAAGTCAATATTTTATCTATTGACTTGAAATTGAGCGCAAATTCGAAATCAGAAGTCAATCTCTATCAGAGAGTACAATTAGTCAATTAAATGAATGAGTTCTGCAGCAAATATAAACAAGCTAAAAACAACAACAAGCTCAAATTTCATATCACTAAACTGAAGAACTGTAAAATCATTGACGACATTTTATTTAAAAAAGATCTACTGTGAGTTTCTGAGAACATGAACACGAAATTACTACAAGAAGTGCATGATCAATCTTCAATCTCTCACTTCGACAATAAATGAATCATCAATCTAGTTCAGCGTTTCTACTATTGATCAGATCATCAAGCTACTATTCGACAATACATTTGAAACTATCATGCTTGTCAGCGAAGCAAAATCTCTAGAGATAGCATCAATGAACTTCATCATTCTCTTTCGATTTCACAGAAACGCTGAAAAGATATAATTATGAACTTCATCATTGAACTATCTCTGTCAGAAAGCTATAACGTCATTTGCATAATCATATGTTGTCTTATCAAAGAACATCACTATGTTCTTTGTCATTGAAAAGACAATGACATTTCAGTTGAAGAAACAGTCTGAATTATGCTATGAAACGTCTATCGACTGCATGATCTACTCAGTTCTATTGTTTCAAATAGAGACTCTCAATTCATATTCATCATGTGAAAGAGTCTTTGTAAGCGACTACGAATTATTGCTAGTCTATTCACTGCTTATCATTTTGAGATCGATGATTAAACAGAGTGAGTCAATCAAGACGTTGAACGCGAACTTAGAATCTACTGTAATTACATGCAGAATGATTGAGCTAAATGAATATTTATGATTGAGTTCAGTAACAATGTCAATATGTTCTCGATCATCTTAATGATTTCTTTCTACTTCAATAAAGAATTTCATTCTTGAATGAGTTTCGATTCAGATACAACTAACTACGAAATCACTTGTAAACGAATTGAAGCTAGAAAAGCAAATGATATTGTCATTTGAATGAAAGAGCTACTGAACTTCAATTGTTAACAATTGAAAAAAACTAAGCTGATCATCGAAGCTCAGATCAATAAACATAGACGAGACGTCATTTACAAGATAGATAATCAGATCTGACTATCTTTCAGAAACGTCAAAATCACAAAATCATGCAAGAATTTGAAAGATAAACAGTTAGATTTCTACTCAATCATTGTCAAAGTCGAGACTTTCTATCATCTTCGTCTATCTACAAGCATGAAGCATATACATTCAATGTTCAGCTCAAAGCTACTATGATCATATTGTCATGATGAATTGACACATAGAGATTAGATCAAAGATTGAGTCGAAGATCAGATCTGAGTTAGCTCTGAAACTCTATGACTCTGTTAAGACATCGTTTAGACTACGTCATATCTTTGACTTAATATATCATGAGTTGTATCGTGCTTGACTTGACAATGCTTGACAAACTCTCTATAGTTGATTGATTTTCTTGAGTTATTGAGAGCTTCTTAATAATTAGCTCTATCAAAAATATATTCATTCTGTGTCTGCTTAGAATATCACATTGTCATATCACTCTTATAAATCTCATCTATTCATTTAGTAGACTTAATTATTACAGTTCTAATTATTTCAAACTCTTCTTAGAGATGATGATTTGATATTCAAGCATGATAACAGCAACGCGATTGTAACAGAATTGCAACGATGATGTCTTAATCTTGCAAGACACTATATCAGAAAACAAACGTCACATAACAAAATCAGAAAGCGAAGAAGCAGAAGATGAACTCTCTCTTGATATTAATGAACAGCTGACTTGTGCAATGCTTCAACGTGATAAACTGCAAAAGAAACAGAAGCTAGCAGTTATTTGATCAAAGATTGAGACTTTGCAAGTCATTGAAACGACGAAGAGAAGTTGTTCAACTTTTATTTAAGCTTTTACTTAAGCTCTCATAAAGAACTTGAATGATCTATGCATCATCTCAATAATGTCAACAATGACGAAATGAATTCATCACGAAGTAATCTCACAGAAGCGAAGATTCTCAATGTTCTTGAAGAAGTATCATGACAAAATCATAAGAAAGCATAGAGAGTGAATTCGCAACATTGAAATCTTATTTTGAAATACTTCTTGACATTTTGAAAGTGATAAGAAAAAGATTTTGTACTGCATGATCTATCTCAAGAATGAATCAAAGAAGCTTTGATTTGATCATGAAGAGACTATGTCTGCAGCTCAGCAGATATGATTCAATTTTATTGACTTTCTTCTTAATTTAATCGAGAATTCAATGAATCAAGACATAGACATGACTCAGCAGTACGCGAACGCATTACAACGTTCAGATCAAATAATATGAACGTTTGCAGCTCATCTGAACACTCTGAAACATCAACTTTCGTTGTATAGTGATGAGCATAAGTGAGCTCATTTATTCATCAAGTTTGTTATGAACATGTCTGAATCAATCAGAGTTCAGATCTAACTCTAATCAATTTGATTAAAGCAAATCATGATGCTATGTTTAGTTTGAATCTAGCGCATTTCTGTTGAATTCTTCAAGTCATTCTCAGCACTTCTTCTCGTTGTACAGCACTTTCTTCATTCACTTCTTTCATCATTTCTTTAGATAAACACATCTGACTTATTACATCACATCTGTATCGAGTCTAGCGCAGTCTCAAGTCATTATTTATAAAAGAGCTTGCACTCTTTCTCTTCTGTATTCTTAATGTCTTGTTATAGCTATCTTTAAAGAGCAATACATACATATCAGCTTCAAGTCTCTTTGATTGAATGATCTAAACATGATTTCAACATTACATTAAGAATCTCATTTATCATACGATACAGATACTCATTACTCGTTCAATATACTCGTTTAGACAGATCGAGTCTAAAGAAATTCGTTTATCTGATGATCAATGCAATCGAAAGACAGAACAACACTAGAGAATCTATAGAATCAACAGCGAGACTAATTGAATTGCTAGACGACTTACAGCTCATTAAGTATGCATCGTTCATCTCGATTAATAGAATCAGCGATAAAGAATCTTCGTTGATTGCTAGAGAATCAAATTGATCAAGAGAATTAATCAACTTTCAAATCAAATAACAAAAACAACTTTATCTTCTATTGTCGAGCATCACTCTTCGCTCGATCTCTTTCTTTTAAAACACTCGTTCAATTCAATCTCTTCTTTCTTTCTCATCATGTCTCATTTCTTCAAAGAGCGTTTTAAAGCTTCATTCTTCATTGTCGAAGATAATGACTCATTCGCTGAAATCATAACATCTTCTATGACTATGAAAGCTTTGAAGAAACGATGCAAAGAGCTGAAAGCTAGACTACAAGCTAGAAAGATTATCTCGTCATCGTCAATTTACTCTGAGCGTTCTAGATCTCAGAAAATACTCGATTCTTTGTTGTTTACTGATGAAAAGAATTCTATCTGAGAGAACTGATATGAAAAAGTTCAGAACAAGCTGAAAATCAACGTTGATCTCTTTTCAAGTGAATGAGTCAAGCTGAGCTATGTACATTTCAGATTATTCAATGATGCAGCTGAGATCACTCAGTCAAGACGCGAACGTGACTGTTTCAACTCATACAAGATCGTTGATGAGCTTTTGAAAGAGCTAGCTCAGTTGTTCAATGACTCAGATAAAGAAGTCAACTTTCGTAGAAACTACTACAACTTGATTCAAGAACAGAAGAAATTCAGCGAGTTTTATACTCAATTTCAACGACTATTCTTCTATCTAGACTATCAAGAAAAACAGCTGATCGTCGATCTAAAGAATAAAATAAATCTTCGACTTCGATTCGCTTGAGTAACTCAATTGATTCAACTCAGTACTCTGAAAGAAATTCGTTTCTACCTCATTCGATTGAATAATGATCAACGAGCTATTCAAGAGATCAAGAATAGAGAAGCAATGATCAAAGCTCAAACAACTAAACAGATCATCTTCGCTGAAGAATCAGTCAAAGCTACTCGTAGAATCATAGAAATGAAGATGACTGATCAGTCAAAATCACGTGACGCTGTTTTGACTAGCGTCAAAGAAAATGACTTACTAATCGAAAACTGCTTTTTATGTCATAAGTCTGATCATACTTCTAAAGAGTGCTTGAATAGATCTTTCAGAATTAATGCATTAGATGACGAGTTTGATCATTCTTTGAACTTCAATTCAGAGTCTGATTCAAAAAACTAGTCATCTCTTTCAGAGTCATTGAAGAGATAAAGATCATTTCTTTGTGCAATTTAATCGACAAAATTTCATCTATCAAAGAGAATTACTTCGAAAAGTCATTTCTAGTCAATGTCACTCTATTCTCGCAAGGCGAATTCTTCAAGCTACGATCTCTGATAGATAGTGACTCGATGATCTACATCTTGATTCATACAAAGCTAGTCAATCAAATATGTCAGAAGCTCGAAATTCAACTCATATGACTAGCTAAAGAGAAGTTAATAAGAGAATATGATGAAAAGCTGACGAAGAAAATCATTATTCATAAAATTCTACTCAATCTCACAGTCGAAAGTCATAAGAAATTGACTGTTTCAATGTTAATAGCTGATATAAATCATCATGATGTCATATTAGAAAAGCTCTGAATGAACAAAAATGAAATACTACTAGATATGCAAAACGATGTCATTGTTTTTTGAATCAATTAAAAGCTTTCATTTCTGTTTTTTCAATGTCAGTCAGAGCTTCATACTCAAAATGATCATGATCATTAAATTCTTCTATTAGTTCAGTCTTTAAAGTGTTTCAACGACTCACTTCTACTGCTTCGAAAAAGAACTTTTCTATGTTCAGTGTGAAAGCTGCATCTTTTCATGCATTGATTAAACAATCAAAGAAGAATTGCATCGAGATTTTCGCTATGTCGATCGAAGATATTGATAGAAAAATAGTTTACAACATTCAATGCAAACTGAACGTTCTAGACGTTGCTTTCATCAATGCATCAGCTCAAAATCTAGAAGACATCAAAGTCAAGCTATCTTCAAAATATCAGAATTTTCTCAACGTGTTTGATCGAGCTCAAGTCAATAAGCTATCATCTCATCATTCATATGATCATAAGATAGAACTCATTAACGATGCTACTTCTTCTAGATGTCGAGCTTATTGAATATCATTCTACAAGCTTCAGAAGATCAAAGAATATCTGAACGAAAATCTGTCAAAGAGTTTTATTACTTCTAGCAAGATCTCATATTTCTCACTCGTTTTATTCACTCTGAAGATCAATGACAATCTTCACTTCTGCGTCGACTATCAAAAGCTCAATGTCATTATCAAAAGAAATTGCTACTCTCTATTGCTCATAGATGAGATGATTGACAAAATTGTTGACTGCAAGCATCTGACTCGACTGAATATAATTTTCACTTTCAACAAACTTCGTATGCACTTTGATAGTGAGAACTATACAATCTTCATTATCGCTCTAGAAGCGTACAAATCAAAGATTCTATCATTCGAATTAACAAATGATTCGATCTCGTTTCAGTAATATATGAACGATGTTCTATGAAACTTTCTAAATGACTTTTGCCAAGCTTATTTAGACGACATTCTCATATACAGCAAGACTCAAAAGAAGCATAGACAACATGTCAAGATGATACTAGATCGTTTATGAGACGCTGATCTGCAGATAGATATTCAAAAGTGCGAATTCAACGTAAAAGAAACAGTCTTCTTAAAAGTCATAGTATCAAAACAAGATCTTTGCATGAACTCTATCAAAGTGAAAGCTATAGTAAATTGAATTACATTTACTAATCTAAAAGAGATACAAGACTTCGTTGACTTCGTCAATTTCTATCAACGCTTCATCAAGAACTTTTTGAAACTAGTCAAGTTGTTCACTCAGCTGACTTGAAAATACATGTCTTTTGTTTGAAATGAAGTCTGCGTTGAAGTCTTTGACAATCTGAAGAAGCAGATCAGCTCGATCTCAGTTCTACGTCATTTCAATGTCAAACGTCAAGCTATTTTGAAAATCAATGCATTCAACTATGTAAAAGACGACATACTATCTCAGTACAATGATGAGAATGTGCTTCACTCGATAGTCTTCTATAGCAAGAGCATGATTTCAGCTGAATGCAATTATCACATCTATGACAAGAAATTGCTAACTATCATTCAATGCTTTGAACATTGATGACTTGAACTAAAAGATACTGAGTTATTTATTCAGATGTTTACTGATCATCAGACTTTGAAGATCTTTATGAAAAACAAACAGCTGACTTGATGACAAGCAAACTATCTGAATATTCTATTGAAGTTTAACTTTCAGATTATCTTTCAATCAGGCAAAATAAACATCAAAGTTGATGCTTTAACTAGAATGTTGATGATCAATAGTTCTGAATCAGTTAAAGACATAGATGATTGTTTTCAGACTATACTGATCTTGAATTGCATAAACGTTTTATCAATTGAGTTCAAAATCGAATCTGAATATGAGATCAATCTCTATCAACACGTACGTTTAGTCAATCAGAAGAATGAACTATGCAATGAGTATTAACAAGCTATGAACAAAGATGAACTGAAGCTTCATGACATGAAGCTAAAGAACTGTCAAATCATTGACAACGTTTTATTCAAAAAGAGTCTACTATGAGTGTTAAAACAAATGCATATGAAATTGCTTTGAAAGATTCATGATCAATCATTAATCTTGCACTCTGACATTAGATGAATGATTGATCTAGTTCAACGCTTCTACTATTGATCAGATCATCAAGCAACTATTCAACAATACATTTGAAACTGTCATGTTTATCAGCGAAGCAAAGCATCTCAAAATGATACAAATAGTTTGCTTCAGTCTTTATTAATTTCTCAGCAGCGTTGACAAGATATAGTTATGAACTTCATCACTGAGCTATTTCTATCGAAAAACTATAACGTCATTTGCATGATCATATGTCGTCTCTTCAAAGAACGTCACTATGTTTTCTGTCATTGAGAAGATAATGACATCTCAATCGAAGAAACAGTATGAATCATGCTATGAAACGTTTATCAACTTCATGATCTACTCAGTTCTATCATTTCAAATAGAGACTTTCAGTTCATATTGATCATGTGATAAAGTCTTTGTAAATGACTGAAGATCAAAGTCAATTTATCAACAGTTTATCATTCAGAGATCAATGATCAGTTGAAACAAGCTAATTAAGATGTTGAACGCAAACTTCAAATCTACTGCAATTACATGCAGAATAACTGAGTTAAATGACTTTCAATGATAAAATTCAATGACAATTTCAATACATTCTTGACTATCTCAATGACTTCTTTCTACTTCAATAAAGACTTTCACTCTCGAATGAGTTTTGATTCAGATACGACTGATTATGAAATAACTCATCAATGTATTGAAGCTAGAAAGATCAATGATATTATCACTCAAATGAGCGAACTTCTTATCTTTGATTGTCAATAATTGAAAAAGATCAAGCAGATCATTGAAGCTCAGATGAACAAGCATAGACGAGATGTCATTTATGAAGTAAATGATTAAGTTTGATTAGTCTTTGAAAACATTAAAATCATTAGATCATGCAAAGATTTGAAAGACAAGCAGCTCGATTTCTATTCAATCACAGTCAAAGTTAAGATCTTCTATCGTATTCAGCTATTTAGAAGCATGAAGCATATACATTCAGTATTCAGCTCAAAGTGTTTATGATCTTCATCAAACAACTTTTTATTGAAACAACACTCTGAGTCTTCTAGATTAATGATCATTGAAGAGAATGAAGAGCATTGAAAAGTAGATGATATATTGAACTTCAGGCGATATAGAGAAAGACTACAATACAAGGTCAAATGAATTGAGATAAATCATGATGATGAATAATACTATGTCAATAAAGAAAAATTCAATGACTCAAAGAAAGTTCTGAATGAATTTCACAAGCTATACTTGAATAAGTCGCACTAAATTGAAAACATGATGAATTTTTTTTGCTTTTATTTCTTTTCTATTCATGCAAACATGAATGTTCAAAGAGAAAAATAATGTTATGAACATGTCTGAATCAATCAGAGTTCAGATTTAACTTTAATCAATTTGATTAAAGCAAGTCATGACGTTATGTCTAGTTTAAACCTAGCGCATCTCTGTTGAACTCTTCGAGTCATTCTCAGCACTTCTTCTCGTTGTTCAACACTTTCTTCATTCACTTCTTTCATCATTTCTTTAAATAAACACATCTGACTTATTACATCACATCTGTATCGAGTCTAGCGCAGTCTCAAGTCATTAATTATAGAAGAGCTTGCACTTTTTCTCTTCTGTATTCTTAATGTCTTGTTATAGCTATCTTTAAAGAGCAATACATACATATCAGTCTTAAGTCTCTTTGATTGAATGATCTAGACATGATCTCAACAAAGTTGAGATTTGAGCTGCGTGTGATCATTACTAATGTGCAGTTGATTTCTATCACATGAGATGCATTAATCAATCTTGTTGCTTAATTGAAAACAAATCTGCGAAAAGAACACGTCTTGTCATCGAAATGATTTCAAGACGAAAACTTGCATGATTGAGATAAAATCAATAAAAAGACTCATTTAAAGCGAAAGAAATCTCATTGATTAACAAGACTCAATTCTTCATTGAAGACAAGCTTGTATGCTTCGTCACGTTATAGCAAGAATTTGTTCAATATAACGTGCTATACATGCAATTGAAAGAATCATTACTCTATTGATTATAAAGATGAGAAGATCAAGAACAGGTCAAAAGAATTTAATGCAAATCAAGTACTCATTGATTTGATATCACATATGAGTCGTTTCAAGATTTCGAGAAAAGACAAGCTCTTGATGAACGCTTCAAATCATCAAGAGAAAAACAAGAAGTTTTCTTTGTAAAGATTCTTATATACAAAAAGCATGTAATTCAGAGAGATCAGAAGACAGAAACGAAGATTCACATGAATATTAATGTCAAGATGAACGTGATTAGTTAACGTTTCATCATCAAGCAAAGTATGTCATTGCTGAACGTTGATCTTTCAAGATTTATCTGAATGAATGATCAGAATGTCTATTATTATGATGTTTATAAGATTTGTTATCGACTGAGAGACAGCTGAAACATAAAGAAAAAAGATATAAGTATCTTTTATGCTATTGACAAGAAAGAATCTTCTCTAGTCTTGAATATGTCAAGTATGCAATTCAAGTGTATTTGAATAAACATGATCATAAGAACATGACATTTCGACGTGAATGAGCACGTCTTTGAATTGTTCTTCGCACAAGCATTTGCAAAAGCTCTACAAGATGAGTCTACTGTGTATGCTCTTGTCATGATCAACGTTGTCGAAGAGTCAATTGTTGAACATCAAGTGAAAGTAATGAATAATGTGATGAGTCATATCACAAATGCGCTTGAAGCGCAGACTCTATTCATTGAATTGAAAGAGTATGAAGATGTATTCTTGACAGAGAATGCAGACAAACTGTCTTTGCATAAAGATCATGATCATGCAATTGAAATCACTGCAGAGTCATCATATGAATTATTGTATAATCTGTTGAACATAAAGTTAGCGACTCTGAGACAGTATTTAGATGATGTTTTAGCGAAAGAATGAATTAAGCACTTTGTCAGCTCAACTGACGTGTTTATTCTATTCATTTTCAAAAAGAATGATAGTCTTTGTTTATGCATGAACTATCAAGATCTGAATAAGATCACTGTCAAAAATCATCATTTGCTGTCTTTAATCAGTGAAACTCTAAACAGACTCAGTAGAGTCAAGCAGTTCACTAAGTTAGATTTGAAGAACGTTTATCATCATCTCAGAATTCAATATGAAGACGAGTGAAAGACAACGTTTTGTACTCATTACAATCACTTTGAATATATGATCATGTTGTTTGATTTAATCAATGCATCTGTCATTTTTCAGACTTATATTAATAAGATCTTGACAGAACTTTTAAATGACTTTTGTGTTATTTATTTGAATGACATTCTAATTTTCTTCGTAAAGAAGACTGATCACGTAAATCATGTGAAGCAGATTCTGAAGAGATTAAGAAAGTTCAAGTTATATGCTAGCTTGAAGAAATGTGAATTCTTCATCACTAAAGTGAACTTTCTAGAATTTGTCATATTTACAGAGAGTATTTCGATGAACTCAAGTAGAATAAACATTATCAAAACGTGATTCAGATTGAAGATGTATCAAGAAATACAAGTTTTTCTGAGATTCATCAATTTCTATTGACGTTTTATACATCACTACTTTCAGATAGCAAAGTTTTTAACAGAACTGCTGAGAAATAGTGTAAAAGATGTAAAAACAAACTCATTCATATGATTGAGCGAAGCGAAATAAGCTTTTAATCAGCTTTGCGATGTCTTTATGAAAGTGTCTATACTAAGACACTTTGACTCAGAGCGACATATACGCATTGAGATTGACGCGTTCAATTATGCAGTCATGAGTATTTTGTCTCAGTCAGATGATTAAGATCAGTGACATTCAATTGCATTCTGATTCAGAATGATGATAAACGTTGAAAGAAACTATGAGACATATGATCAGAAACTTCTAGTCATAGTATTGATGTTTAAACATTGATGACACTATGTGAAAGACAGTTATCATACTGTTGAAGTTCTGACTGATCATAATAATCTGAAGAATTTTATGAATGTTCAAAAGCTAAACGAAAGACAAGTTAGATGAGTCATGAGATTGTTGATTTGCAACTTTGAAATAGCATATAAATCAGAAAAGACAAACTCGATCAATGCATCATTGAGATGATCTGACTATAAGAGTGAGAATATCTCTGCAAATCATTTGCTGCTCACTCTGCAGCGAAAGCTGACTAGAATAGAAAGCTTAAATAGCTCTATATTCGTAGCAATCAGAGAACTATACTGTATACGAGTGATTAACGATGTCGAGAAGACGTTCGTTCACAGTATAAGTATGAACAGATATTCAGCAGAACATGTTGAGAGTAGACTGCAAGATGAAACTCATTGATGAACATGAGTGATTAACGATGTCGAGAAGACGTTCGTTCACAATGTCAGTGAAAACATAAGTACATGTTCAGCAATGCATGTCAGAAGTATGCTGCTGAGAGTCATGACTTTAACAGTGCGAGAAATGCATCTAGACGAAGTACATTTCTCAAGAGATAGAATCTTTCAATTCAAATCAACAACTTTAAAAAGCACAGATGTTGAAACGTTGATTCATAAAAATTGCAACGTAGCTGAGAAACAGCTTAATTCTGTTGCTGAAACTGTTGATTGCAAACAACTCATTTTACATGCAATTGTCAGAGTATTGACAATTTATGAAACAACATATGACTTCAGTAGTAAATTTGTAGTTGAGCTCATCAAGATCTTACAGCAAGAAAATGAATTTGCTGTGAGATTAAAAGCAGGTGAAACGATGAGTATATGAAAGAATGACGTTGAAGCTTGAACATTAAATAGTCAAGAAATGATAGAATACAACAAATCATTGTATGTTTCAGAAGATCTTTCTGTCAGAGAAGAGCTGTTGAAACGTCATCATGATGATTTGTTAGCAAGACATTTTGATGCTGACAAGATCAGCAAGTTATTAAATTGCAAATATTACTGAAAAAGTATGATCAAGAATGTCAAAGAGTATATAGATACTTGTGACATTTGTCAGAGAGTAAAGATGAAATGTCATCTATCATATGACGAGTTGAGATCGTTATTTCAATTCACAGATTCATGAAAAGAAATCATTATGAATTTCATAACAGATCTGTCGCCTAGTAAATGAAAAGAAGTCGTGTATGACTTGATTCTTGTGATAGTCGATCACTACACGAAGATGACGCATTATCTGTCTACAAAGAAGACTCTGACTGTTGTAAAGTTAGCAAAGTTGTTCTTTGAGAAGATTGCTCTAAAATATGAGATATCAAATGATATAATTATTGATAGAGATAGTCTATTTATCAGTGCATTCTGATCAGAGATCTGCTATCATGTCAAGATGAAATGATGACTAAGCATTGCTTTTCATTCGCAAACAGATGATTGAACAGAACGACAGAATCAAACGCTGAAACATTATCTACGAATATATTGTTCAGAAAAGTAAGACAACTGAGCTACGCTTTTACTTGTAGCTGAGTTCATGTATCATCAGACGAAGCACTCTTTGTTGAGCTGTAGTTTCTTTAAAGTCATGTATGACTATAAGTCAATCTTTGACATACACATTAAGAACGATGCTATGAAAGAAGAAGTGTCAGCAGCAAAAGAACACGTTGAAATGCTGCAAGATGTGCAAAACACGTTGATGAAACAATGACAAAACGTGATTGATGCTCAGACAAAGTACTATAATTGAAAACATAAGTCTAAGTTCTTTAATGTCAATGATTTAATCATGCTATCAGCAAAAAGTCTGAAGCAGAAGAAGTTGAGCAAGAAGCTATCAAATAAGATGATAGAATTCTTTCGTATACAGAAATTCATAGATAAGCAGATGTATTGTCTTGATCTTTCAATCATTTATAAAGTTCATTCTGTCTTTCATGTATTTCTCTTAGAGTCGTATAATCGTAGACTAAATGATGACTCTATACTTGATTATCTTGTACTTAAGCTTATTGATGATGAGCAAGAATGAAAGATAGAAAAGATTTTATAGAAGCAAAAAAGAAAGAAAATCTTATATTATAAGATACAATGAAAAGAATATTTCATTGAATCTAATCAATGAATATTGAGCGAAGATATGAAAGATGTCTCAAAGCTTATAGAAGCTTTCAAAATGAGGCTGAAACATGAGCGAAAAGCATAATCACTCACTTTCAAGCATAAACTCATTATTAGAAAAGAAGAATCATTGTATTATGATAGTTTCGTTCTCTAATGAAATGATCACATATGTAAATCAACAGACAGAAGAAAAAGGCGCAAAGATGCTCAAATGCACTCAACAAGAAAGCGCAATCATCATGATACAACAAACATCATGCAATCATCACTTCATCAAACATCTTTCACATGAAGCAAGATTGCAGACTTCTTCTTCTTTTTCATTGTCAGATTTACATTGAGATGCAAAGACAGAGAATCGAGAGACAACAGATTATGCTAAAAATATATCAGAACAATTAGAAATGCTGACAAAATAATATATAATTGAAATTGAATGTATCACAAAGCACTTTACATTCAGAATTTCTCTGACAATGTCATTGACAATCATCATCTCTTTGAGAATGAGCTTTTGAATCTCTAGAAATTTGAATTTGTAAGTTCTCTTGAGATAATTCTTTACACACGTCGCTGTTATCAATTTCTTGAAAAGAATTTTCTGATGAGCAGTGAATGTCATCAGAGTGATGATCTCTTCTTCATTTTCAATCGCACTATCATGAATTTTCTGCAGATGAAAGAATTCATTAACAGTTGAAATTGTTAAAGATCGATCTAGAGCAAGTCATAGAAGTGTCATTTAACTAATAGATAAATGCTAAGAAAGAAAAGTATCTACAGAAAAGAACTCGATTCTTATATGTGTGTTTCTCAGTTCTGTGCTAAACTCGATTGAGTTGACATCTTACACATATGATGCAGAGTCTCAATGATATCACTTCTAGATCAGATTCTCGCTAGACTCGATTAGAATGAAATCAGACAAAGACTAGACGAAGAATAAACGAAGACTAGAATCGTAACATTATCTCTCTCTCTTGACTATTCATCTTTGCATGAATATTGTTCTTTAGTGCGCTTTTCTTGAATATCTGATATGAAATTCATCAATCATCTCTTGAGCGTTCATAAACTTGTCATCGTCAGCGTTATATCAGTTGAGATCGTTGTCATAATTCTTTCATTTGACTCGATATTGAAGTTGTCTTCTATAGCGTCAAGAGTTCAGTATATCATCGATTTTTCATTCGTCTTCATCGTTTATCACTATTGATCTCGAAGATTCATTCTTTTGATCAGACAGAGAGTCATTGACGGCAGAACGAAGAAGCTCTGAATGAAATACATCATGTATATGCATAGTCTCTGATAGTTTCAACTTATAGAATGAGTCAACAGACTCAGTGATCTGAAATGAGTCGAGCATCTTGTCATTCAATTTTTTGAAAGATCTTGCTGTAATGATGTTTCATTCGTTCAGAAACATCTTTGATTCAATCTTGTAATTGATTTTCTTTCTATGCTTATTAGCTTGATTTATCATTTGTTCTCGTGTTTTGATCAGAGCTTCACAAGCGAAGATCAATGTCTTGTTCATTTGTTCAGATATATTCTTGATTCGATTAATCTGCAAGCGTTCGCGAGTGCTTTCATACTCGATGATGTCAGAGTCAAAGCTCATACGAGGGTGAAAGTTCTTGTTCATGAAGAAGAAAGTCAAGAAGATGACTGAAGACAAGACATTATTGTTGACAAACTCGATCATGAATAGTCACTTGAATCAGTCGTTCTGTATGTATAAACAGAAGAAACGAAGATGTCGCTCAACATTCTGATTGACTTGTTCGCTTTAATCATCGATCTGAAAGTGATAGACGATGAACAATCAAAGAGAAATGCTCAGTCGTTTGCAAAGAAACTTTCAAAGAATGAAGATAAACTGAGAATCTCGATCGAATACAATGAAGCTGAGTAGATTGTGAGTTCAATATACTCATTGAAGCAACATTTCAGCTGTCTTTTTGACTGTAATATCTTCATCATCAGTGATGCAAGAAATATAATGTCTTTCTTTTAACAATCTGCAAATGATAGTCAGAATAGCATTATAGTCGTACGAATCAGATAGATTGATAATGAAGTTCATGACTATGTTCTGTCATAGCTGTTCAGATATAGATAGAGGTTGAAGCAAGTCGTTTGATTTATTTCTTGATGTTTTTGAACGTTGACATATGTAGCAGTTTTGAATATATCGATCTATCGTTTTTCGCATAGAAAATCAATAGTAATTTCGCTTTATAATCTTCACTGTTCTAAGAATTTCAGAATGATCAATCGACGATTGATTGTGTATCTCACGAATCAGATTCATTTGTAGAAGCTCGTTGAATGAGACTCATAGCTGACTATCATGATACAAGATTTCATTCTGAGTTCGACAATTCTTCAATTTGATATCTTCATATTGTGCTTTGTCTCTTGCTATTGCTTCGCGAAGTAGCGTACAATTCTCGTCGATTTCATTAGTCTCAAGAATCTGTTTATAGATTGATTGATCATTATTCTTCTCTAGATCAGCGATCTTCATTCAATTCAATGTCAGAATAGTAGTTCTTTGATATTGAATGCATTCATCGTTGAGATCTCTAGGCACGAAGTCAGCTCAACAAGTTAATGCATTGATCTTAATGTTCTGTTTGTCAGATCGATACATTATCTTGAAGTTGAAGTCAGCTAACTTCTGAACTCAGCGCATCTGTCGTCGACTCAGCTTCTTGTCTTTCATCAATGAGATGAGCGCTTGATGATCGATGAACATCTTGATAGAAATGTTGATCAGCTTCAGTTCAAATCATCAGTGTTCAAAAGCTCAAATTATGATCAGCAGTTCTTTATCATATATCTTGTAGTTGCATTCAGCAGAAGACATGTTCTTGCTATAGAAGACAATTGAATATAGAACATCTTCGTCATCATATTGAAACAAAACTTCATCATTGACGTAGTTGAATGAGTCAATTTCAAGAATGAAATCGCAAGTCTGATCAAAGTGACGAAGTATAGAAGTCTCAGTCATATGTCTCTTCATGTGATTGAATGCAGTTTGACAGACTTTGTTTCATTCAAATATGATCTTCTTTTGAGTGAGTTGAATCATTGAATGAACAATCTTTGAAAAGTTCTTGATGAAGTGTCGATAGAAATTGCAGAAGTCAATGAAGAACTGTATCTGAGTGAGATTATTGAGTGTAGATCAATCAACGACTGCTTGCATCTTTCGTGAATTCATCTTAAGTCTCTCGATTGATATCAAAAGTTCTAAAAAGATGATTTTCTGAACATGAAACTTGCATTTATCAATGTCTATCTGTAGATCAGCTTCTCGTAGTCTATTCAAGATCAATCGTACATGTTGCTTGTGTTTCTTCAAGATCTTGCTGTAGATGATAATGTCATCTAGATAAATCTGACAAAACTGATGTAGATATTTGAACAATACGTCGTTCATATAGTGTTGATAGAACGTTGATTCGTTGATTAATTCAAAGAACATTACATGATATTTGTATGAGTCGAAGAAGGTAATAAAGATAGTCAAATCTTCGCTATCTGAGTGCATGTGTAGCTTGTTGAACATGACAATGATGTTCAATCGAGTCAGATACTTGCTTTCTTGTATACGAGCGAAAGTCTCGTCTATCAATAACAAAGAGTAGTGATCTCGTTTGATCAAAGCATTGAGCTTTCTGTAATCGACGCAGAAACGCAGACTTTCGTCTTTCTTTTCAGCGAACAAGATGAGCGAGACGTATGATGCGAAGCTGAAGAAAATGAACTCTTTGTTCAGATGTTTGATCAGATATTTCTTTATCTTCTGAAGCTTGTGATTGAACATCTGATATAGTCTGCTTCGCGAAAGCATTTCTTCATCGATCAACTCAATTTTGTGATCGTAGAAACGATGCAATGATAGCTGATCAATCATTGCTCGATCGAAGACATCTAGATAGTCGTGATATTCAGAGAGAAGCTTGATCTTGACTTGCTTGAAAGCTTCAGCATGAAAAAGCTCATGCAGATTCACTTCTTCAGACTTGTTTTCAACTGTAGTTATGAGTCGATCGATTTTCAAGACGATAACAGCAAAGATCTTGACGTCTGATCATTTGACTAACATTCTGTATGTTGCTGTCTCTATCATTGCTATGTTTGTTGAACTGAAAGAGAATGAATTCAGACTGAACGTTGATTTAGAATTTTTGACGTTAGTTAAAGTCGCGTCGCGCGATTTTAACTGTTCAATTAGTTTAACTGACTTCTCATTGAACTGACTGAAAGAGAATGATTTCAGACTGAATTGAGATGTAGTAAAAGATCTCTTCAATATATGAGTAGAAGTCAAACTCTTCTGCTTCGTGATTGTCTTGTTGCTTGTGAGTAGAACAATCGATTTATGATTAGAAGTGAAATTCGAAAATTGAAGAAAATTGATTCGCATATCAATTACTAGGTTGATTTTGTTCATTCATGTTTTTTCAAGAATCATTTGATGTTGATTTAATCGAGTGATCAACATAGAAGCTGTGTCAATCATATGATCTTGAACAGTCAGATTCAAATAGATGGCATGAATAATGAGTCTTTTAGCATAATGATCATCAAATTCTTGAATTGACTTCGCTTTGATCAAAGTCAGAGATTCGATTTGCAACTGATCACAAACAATCTGCATGATCACTTTATCAATGAATGAATAGTCAGCAGCTTCAATGTCTATCAATGACTTCAATGAGTAACTAATTTCATTGCTAGAAAGTACACATTCAGTAATCAAAGATTCAGAAGTAAAAGAATCATCTGACATGCTCATTGTTGAAGAAATTAACACATCTTTCATCGCGTCTTTGATGAAAGTCTCTAGTTTTTTGTCTCACTATCTTCGAAAGAAGACATTTTCTCATTCTCTTTATTCTTCGAAATGATGATTTCATGTAGACGAAGAATGAAAGCTTGAGAAGCAGAAGTGTCAATCTTATTCTGAGAGCAGTTCTTTGACAAGTGACTTGAAGTCTTGCAGATATAGCAAACGATAGACGATCTGACTGACTCAGATGTAGAAAAGATAGTCGACTTGACATATTCAATTATCGAAGTCGTCACTGCTGACAGAGAAGTAGCGCGCTTTTCAGATACAATGATGACTTTGACAATGATCATGCAACGTTCGCTTCGAAGCTGATAATTGACTCGCTATCTATTATTCACACTCTGAAGAAAGCTCTTGAGATGATGTAGAGTGATAAAATCTTTCGAGCAAATCAATAGAGCATTCTGCAAGCGATTGTTGATCTTATTCTGAAGATCATTCATCAGAGTGCAATCATTGTATTCTAGATAGCTGAATAGCTTCATAAAGTTGAAATAGAAGACATTGAAAGACTTTTCTGCTTGTCTCAGAGCGTTGTACTTGCAACGACACTTTTGATTCTTATTCTGATCATCGTATATTTCTTTCAGATGCTTAAATAGCTTGTAGATCGAGATGTAAGAATGCGAAGCGTCATGATGATGTTGAGCGAAGATATGCTCAGCAGCATCATCTTCTAGTCTAGATATCACATAGACAATACAGATATTCTCATTATCGAAATGATCAACATTTGTCTGAAGCTTGTCGTTCATCTTGATTCTTCAGCTGTCTCATGTTGATTCATCTTCATCAGTAAATATAGATGAGTTTGAAAACTTGAAGAACTTGTGATGATCGTTATCAAATAGAGTGAACGACTCACGTCGAGTATGATTCTTGATAGATTGACGAGGTAGAGATTTCGTAGACTGACGAGATCAAGACTGATTTGCTGAACGCTGTCTCTTTTTTAGACTCAAGACTTTCTCTCGTAGATCGATGATAGTCTCTTCTTGAGTGTCTATTGTCATTTGATTGATCTCTAGCTCATTAAGTCTCTTGATGTGATCGACTTGAACATCGATTCATTGCTCATTGAGTTTCAAAGTCATGTCTCATTGATCTCTTAGCTCGATCAGCATCTTGATGATCTCGTCTGATTGATTGATAGCTCATTGACGAAGTTGTTGACTTGTGTTAATGTCTCATGAGATAGTGACATTCTGAGATTTTGCTGAAGCATCGACAGAGATAAGAAAAACTCGTCTATTAGCAATGCTTCTAAGCAGATGAGCTGTTCATGACTCGACTGATTCAGAGTCGTGTGTCATTGTGAGAAAGATAAGAATAGGTTTGATTGTAGTTGATTTGATAAATTTGAGTAAATTTGAGTAAATTTGAAGATGTGTTTTGATAAAAGTAATTCAAAGAATCTCTTACGAATTTTCTGAATAGAAGTAGATTATTTCATATCATCTACACGTTGATAGCAGAGTAGTTGATTAGCATTTATCTACTGTTAGAAATCGATCTAGAGCGAGTCATAGAAGTGTCATTTAACTAATAAATAAATGCTAAGAAAGAAAAGTATCTACAGAAAAGAACTCGATTCTTATATGTATGTTTCTCAGCTCTGTGCTAGACTCGATTGAGTTGACGTCTTACACATATGATGCAGAGTTTCAATGATATCATCTCTAAATCAGATTCTTGCTAGACTCAATTAGAATGAAATCAGGCGAAGACTAGACGAAGAATAGACGAAGGCTAGAATTGTAACAGAAATGCAGATGTCAAGAATCTAGACATTGAATCATGAGCATTTAGCAAATGTATCATATAAGTATACTCACTGCAACACAGAAATTTTCATTATTTGCACAGCGAGCATACTTCTTGTACATTGTCTTTTTCTGAAAGATGACGTCACACAGCGATGCTTTATTTTCAATGTGTAGAACTCAAGCACACTTTATACAAATTATTCTATTTAGAATTTCGAAATCAGCAACGCTTCTTTCGCTTATTTTAATCATTGACAGCTGAAAAGCATCAGTAACAACATCAAGAAGTTGAATAAGCGAATCTCATCATTCTTCTTTGATTTCGCGAAGTCTGTGAGTTCAACAAGATCATCAACGAAGCATCAACGATCATTTTTTTTCTCATCGTCTTTTGAATTTCTTCTTCAATAGCGAAAATGTACTTGAAAGTTTGAATAGTAGAAGTGATGAGCTCTCAATCAGAATTTAATGATGTCTGCATCATCATGAGCGATTCAGCATCAGCAGCATGATGATCATCACGTCTGATCAATGTTTTTTGAGCAGACTTATGATACTGTTAATCACAGTAATAGTCATGAAACTTCAAGTGTGACATCACTTACTTTTGCAATGATCTTGACTTAAGCATCAGTTAACTTCATCATCTTATGACTCTCTTTGAGCGTCGCTGCGCGTTCACGACTCATGATCTAGATCTCTTACTCTTACAATACAGATATACTCAAAGTTTGTCAAAAGTAATCATACAATGATAAAAATATGATCATGGTTGAAAAAAAATGAAGTTGAAGAAAATGAGAAGTTGAGAGAAACTGAAAGAGCGATAAACAAATAACAATTGTTATTCACTCTGATTTACACTTTATTGTTTCAATCACATCATTTACTTGAAAGATAAACAATGTTTATGCACTATTTACACGTCATCATTGCTGTCATTTACATCAACTACACATCACATATATTATTTATAATGTCATTTATATGCATTATAATTGAAGATGAATCATCATTCAATTGAAAGTTTCTCTTTTTCTTGTTTTCTCACAGAGATTTGAAGATTTTTATTGAGAGCTTCTAGAATGAATCAATGAGTGCGCGTCATCATTTATCAGAGTAAACAACGACATTAAATTATTGAGATCAAGAATGAATTCTCTTAAAAGAGAAAACAATTGTCATGATGAATTGACACATAAAGATTAGATCAAAGATTGAGTCGAAGATCAGATCTGAATTAGCTCTGAAACTTTATGACTCTGTCAAGACATCATTTAAACTACGTCATATCTTCGACTTAATATATCATGAGTTGTGTCATGTTCAACTTAACAATGCTTGACAAACTTTCTATAGTTGATCGATTCTCTCGAGTTATCAAGAACTTCTTAATAATTAGCTTTATCAAAAATATACTCATTCTGTGTCTGCTTAGAATATCACATTGTCATATCACTCTTATAGATCTCGTCTATTCATTTAGTAAACTCAATCATCACACATATTCAGAAGATCTTTTATCAGAACAACATTCAGAATCATTTAAATCAATCACTATTAAAGATGATGAACATTGAAAGATAAATGATATATTGAACTTCAGATGCTATCAAGATTGAATACAGTACAAAGTCAAATGAAAAAATCTAGATAGAAACGACGAATGATACTATGTTGATAAAGAGAAATTCAATAACTCAGAGAAAGTTTTGAATGAATTTCATAAGCTATATTCAAGCAAATTGCGCTAAATATCGAAATAACTATCAACAAAAGCAAGCAAAGAAACTACATTCATGCAAACATGAATTTTCGAAGAAAGAAGTAATGTTATGAGTGTATCAAGATTGATAAGACTGAACAAGACTGAAGTTCTAATTAGTTTGCAATGCATGCTAGCGAGTACTCTGTGTAATGATTAAAGCTAGTTAACAATCTAGTTCAGATCTGATCTAGATCTGACTCAAATTTGACTCAGATATGACTTAACACTTTTTTTCTTTCTTAACACTCTTTTCTTTCATCAACATCTTGTTCATTTACATCATTTTCTTTTCATGTCACAAACACATTTCTTTCAAGTCTAGCACAGTCTCTGAACATTACATAAATAAAAGCTTTTGTATCAATCTTCTGTATTTTTAATATTCAGTTATAACTATTTTTAAAAATCAAGCACTATCAATTCTGATCTTTATTGATTGTATCATTTAGACATGATTCTGACAGTTTGTAGCTTGATTAAACAGATGTTCAATTCAATGATTTTCATCATTCATTAATTGAGTTTTAGATGCTTGTTGACATAAATGCATGTTTTTGCTTGAGATGATGAGTCTTTCACTAAATAAAAGAAGTTGTGAGTCAACTTAAATGTTTGCAAAGCATTAATGTTACAATCTTGTTTCTGAATGACTATTATGTCAAATTTACAAATGTAGAATTCGCAGAAAGATTTGATTCATCATAGAGTTATCTGTAACTGTTGTTGACTCTATGCAAAGACAGCTTTTTGTATGCTTTTAGTCATCAAGAATCTTTCGCATTTTCTGATTTAATGTTTTTATATCTATTCAGACGTTATGTTTTCTGAGTCACTAATTATGCATGAAGAGCAATCAACTTGTCTCTTCTTGACTTTCATCACTTGTCATGTTGATTCATCGACGTCTCAACTGCTTGTTGTTATCAAGACATTCATTGAACTTGATGAGTTCATTGAACTCGCAAGATTCATTGAACTCAAGAAGTTCAAAGAGAAAGAAAAGAATGAGTGATTATCTTTCAATGCTTCAGAATATTTGATCAATCTGTTTTGAAAGATTTCTTCTGATTGCTTTATCTGTAGTTTTCACTTGAAGCATGAACATTTTCAGAGTTCGTGATTATTATTGCAGTTTGCACATTGTCTTTTATTCATTGATACAACGCACTTCTTGATGTGATGTTTGTCTGCACATTTGAAGCAACGCTCTTCGTTTTTGCAGAATCTAGTCATATGATCAAAATCAAAGCATTTATAACATTGTGTGATATGACAGTTTTTTTCAAACAATTTGCATGAGCATTCTTGATATGAATTCAGCATGCTTACATTTAGTAATTGATTTATCATTGTTTTGATCATGATCTTTACAATGAGTGATGAGTGAATCTTTTCACTTTCAACTATCTTCTTAAGTTAAGTTATTCTCAGCATCTTTAGATTTTCATGAAGTCTTACGTTGTTTTTTATCAATCTTTTGATGATCATCTTCTGATTGCTTGTGTTCAGTATGATGTGTACATCATATGCTAGTATCACGAAGCTTTTACACATTACATGTGCTGAGCTTGCAATTTTCTTCACTCATGTTTGAGTCTTTTCTAAAGTTGTTTAAGCTTTCAAGCTCATCACATGAAGTGCAATGTTTTCGCTTTCAAGCTTGCAAAGCGACACTATTAAATTTCATTGCATCATTGATACATTTGCAATTTCTTGAAAGATCTGATCAATCAATCTCTTTTGTATCTCTTTCATCTCTTTTCTCTTTCTTATTTTCACTAGAATCTCACGTCTCTTGCAAAGCAATGACAGATCATTTCTGAGTCGTTGCTTTTCAATTATCGCTTCTTCTCTTGCTACATCAACTCATGATGATGTTTTAAATGTAAAACATGTATTTTCTTGTATTTGTAATTGTTTATTAAGAAGTTGAATGAATGTTTTCAACTTCTGTACATTCTTCATGATGAATGCATCTTGACTTTCAATCTTTCTTTCTGAAACATTTTGAAAATGTTGAATCAGCTTTAAGATCACTTCTTTTTATGAATGATCTTTGCTCTTCTCTTTCTCTAACATCAATGTCTGTGTTAATAAATCGATGATGCTGATAACTTTTGTCTCATTATTGCGTGAGCATTTAAATCTTACGTCGCTGTCTCTTTGTAATGAGTCAACGCTGCTTGCAATCATCATTGAATCAGCATTACTGCTGCTCATGCAATTCATCATCATTTATTCATCTACTCAATCTTTTCTCTCTTGTTTATAATGCTTTGTTCAAAAGTTTGTTTTGCATGCGTTGTGATTGTTTATATAATTGATTAATTAATAATTAATTTGACTAACTAAATAATAGTTATTTACACAGTTTAATATATGCGTTGAAAAAGTCAATGAGAAAGTCAATGAGAAAGTTAATAAGAAAGTTAATAAGTAAACTAATGAGATAGAAAGTCATGTAGAATGTTTGATAAAGAATCATGTAGAATATTTAATAAAGAGTCATGTATTATGAGTCTGCATAAAGCGAATCATATGAATGTATTTTAACTAGAAGTTCAAAGCTGAAGAAGAAAGAAGATGCAACACGTTGTGAGTTTTACTCATGAAGACACGCTAGATCACTAACGTGTCAACATCAGCTCTGTACTAGTTTATGATAGTTTGACACAATCTATGTTAGATTAACTTGAAGTGCATGATTGCAACATTACTTTCTCTCTTCATTTAACAATGTTCTCATTGCTGCAGTTCAATTGATCTTTCTTAAGTCAATTTCTATCTTGACTTATTCAAATATCATTCATGAAAGTTATTTACAATCTTCAAGCATTCTTTGAATTCACTTTCATCAACATTGTATCAATGTAAATCAATGTTATATTCTTTTCAATTAACATGATATTATAGTCATTAATTTCGTTCGTAGTGTTTGAAGTTCAGTATATTCTTCATCTTTCATTCATCTTTGTCGTCAATCACTATAAAGTCAGATGATTCATTTCGTTGTTTATTCAGAGAATTCTTTGAATCTAGTTGCAGCAGATTTGATGTAAACTTCAAATGTATCTTCATAGTTGATGATAGTTTCAGTTGATATACATGTTCAATCTCAATCAGAATCTTGAAGAGTTCTAGCATCTTATCGTTTAGCTTCTTTGATGATCGTGAGATCATTATGTTTCTAGAATTCAGAAACATCATGTCATTTATCTTGTAAATCATTTTCTTTCAATGCTTGTTAATCTGTTTCTTCATTGTGATTCTGACTTTTGTCAAGACTTGTTTGATCATTGTTAGTGATCATTTTATATGTTCAAATATATTCTTTGCTTTGTCTGCTTCGATTTTAGTTTGAATGATCTCATATTCAATTGAGTTCAAATCGAAGCTCATATGAGAGTGAAAGCTCTTATTAAGAAAGAATGTCAACTGTTCAATTGATGACAAAATAGCATTGTTATCAATGAATTCAACCATGAATAATCAGACGACTCAATCATCTTGCATATACAAGCAATAACTTCGTAGATATCATTTCACATTCTGATTCGCTCTTTCTGTTTAATCATCAATTTGCAAATGATAGTTTGTGAATAGTTTTACCTTGATGTCGAGTCTCAGACATAGAGACTTTCAGACAATTAATATGAATTGTGAATCATGATTAAACACTATTGATCTGAATAGTTTATGAGTTCTGAAGATTCATATCAACAGTAGCTTGACTGTTTATTCTGCAAAGATTTCTTCGTTATCTGATCAACATAATATATAATGTCGTTTCTTAGACAATCGATCTATGACTGTCAGAATCGCGTTGTTTTCATCACTTTCTAATAGATCAATAATGAAGTTTAATGATATGTTCTGTCATCACTGCTTGAGTATGAACAATGACTTCAGCAGTTCATTGATTCAATCTTTCAATACTTTTGATTTATGATAAACATAACAGTTTTGAATGTAGCACTTGATCATCATTCTCATCTTTGATCAGCAATATGATCATCTCAGCAAGTTCAACGTTTGATTCATGTCAGAATGATCATTGATCAAAAAATCATGTGCTTTTCTTATCAATCAAATGATCATTGACTAAGAAACTCATAGTCTATCATCTTTTCAGAGTACTTCATCAAGTACTTTGCAATTGTTTAAATCAATATCTTGACAAGTTCTTCTGTTCTGTTTCATGATTATTCGAATATCAAAGCACAGTTAATTTGTTCAATTTTCAACTATAATTTGATTCTGAATAAAAATCATCTCTTCGACCGAATTTTCATTAACATTCAATTCATGTTTTGAATCTGAGTCAGATTCTGAGTCAGATCTGAGCAAGATTTGAGTCAGATCTTGATCAGCTTTCTGATCATCTTCTTGATTAACTTTTATTGACTGCAGTTCAAATCTGTCTTCTGATAATAGCATCTGATGCTAATATAGCTTTTGATCATCATTTGCTTCAACTGACTTGACATCTGACATTCTGATCAGCATGTTGACTTTCAGATTCTGTTTTCTCAACTGATATATGATCTTGAAGTTATATTTAAATAACTTTTCAGCTCATTTAATCTATCGTCTGATCAGTTCTTTGATCATCATGAAGTACTTCAAATTCAGATGATTGATGAAGATCTTGATTAAAATATCTGTACATTTCAATTCAGAGCATCAATGCTTCAAGCAGCGAATAATGATCAGCAGTTTCTTGTCATAAATCTTGTAGTTGCATTCTGCAAGAATCATGTTCTTGCTGTAAAAAATCATTGAATGTAGAATGTCTTCATCGTCATACTGAGACAATACTTCGTCGTTCACGTAGTTCAAGAAGTTCATTTTCAGAATAACTTCTCTGATCAAGTTGAAATGCTTCAGAACAAGAGCTGTTGTCATTTATTGCTTTAGTTCTTTAAAGATCATCTGACAAATCTCTGTTCATTCAAAGAAATGATCTTTTCAAGTCAGCTTTATCATGAGTTGAACAATCTTTGAGAAATTCTTTATGAATCATTGATAGAAGTTGCAGAAGTCAATGAAAATCTGCATATTAATCAACGATTGAAGTACTTTTCAGCTTTGAATCACATTTACTTTTCAAGAATTCATTTGCAAATCATTGATGAATATCAGTAGTTTAAGAAATGAGGTTTTCTGAATCTTGAATTCGCACTTATCAATGTTTATTTGCAAGTTGACTTCGCGAAGCTTGTTTAGCACTTCTTTCACATGAGTTCTATGTTCTTTCAAGATCTTACTATAAATGAGAATATCATTCAAGTATATCTGACAGAACTTATGCAGACAGTCAAACAATACATCGTTGATATAGTGCTGAAAAGACGTGTCATCATGTCAGATCATCATTTTAGCTCAGAGCATAAAATATGTCGTTAACTCAATTTAATATCATCAATATCTTAAAAAGTCTTGATTCATTGAATTAAGTTATTAATCTAGTTATCATCATCTTAGTTTAGTCACATCAGAATCTGTTTCATGTCTTTGCAATCTTAAGTCATAAAACTGCTGTTCAGTTTTAACATTACTTGATTCATATATATAAAAGTTGAGTTTTTATTCTTTTCTTTTGTTTCTTGTCTTTCGTCTTGTACATTATCTGATGTATTGTTCTGTATCTAGTTCAAGTAATATAATAATCAATTTTTTATATTAATAAAATCTTTAGTTCAGTCTAGTCTTTGACATTATGAAAGATTTACACTTTCTGCAACGTTTTCATATGTTGAAATCTCATCTAGTTATTCTTTCACTCAAATGAAGTCATCTTACAATTTCTTGATTAACGATGAGCGTGCTGTCAAACAGTTCACTCAAAGTATGATTGAAAATTCAGTTGAGATCTTTCACACAATGCAAAAGCTTCAAAATCAAGTTCAACAACATGATGTTATCACTTCGTTCTCATTCATCATTCTCAGTTCTTCAGTTTATATAAAGTTGAATTCTCAGTCTCTTATAATGATAGCTCAGATCATCACATAAATCTTAAACAATCAATCTTCTTTCATCGTTTATCTCTTTGCAAACTCTGTCGCTGTCATCATTGCTTCTAGATTCAAGAAGCTTCTCGACATATCTGAGTATGAGAAGAACAAAGATTAATTGAATGCATGAAAGCAGAGTCTGATACAGCGTATGAACATGAACAATGATCATTATTTCTTTCATCATGTCAAGATCATTTATGTTGAGTCATGACTCATCATAGATAAGAAGACTCACAATCTAATGAGTCAATATCGAGTTAATGATCTTTGTATCATTTTCACCTTTGCAGATTGACAACACAAGTTGTGTCATTGCTGTGACAATTTTTTCAAGACAAAAGATGCTCATCTATATCTTAGCAAAACTCTGAAGCAAGACATGAATAGCTTTGCTGACTACTACAATCTCTTCTATCAAAAGAAAGAATATTCTTTGATGAAAGATTTCTCATTGATTGACTGTCTGAAGCGCAATGTCAATTACTTCATTCAAGTCATCGCTTTCTTTTGACGAAATTTCAATGAAATTTGATCATTCATCTTTCATCAGCTTAAGCATTGTCAATCTCGCTTCGTCTTCATTATCATTTCATTTGTCAAAGTCAAGAATGTCTCTGCATCAACTAATAATTCTTTAAATTCAAAGATCATCATTTCTGTGACTGTTGTTTTAACAGTATCTTCATCTTTTTCTCTCTCGTTTCTTGATGAGTCAATGAATCTAAGCTTTGTCATTGTCATCATTCAAGATAAGACTTTGATCGTTTCTGAAATCAAGAAAATCTGCAACAAGTGAAAGCTGTGTTACTACTGCAAGTTGCAACATTTGAGCAAAATTGCTAAAGAATGCTCAAATAAGAAGCTCTTCACTCTGCATATCATGAATGTCTATGACAGTGACATCATCAGTATAAATGAAGAAGTTTCGCTGTTTGCAAGAAAAGTTTAGTTTCTGAGCTAAGTCATGCTCAGAAATCTGTATACATATCATCTTGTTTACTAGTCTCAATCTTTTCATCTTCACTTCAATCATATAAAAAGTTTTCTGCTAAATCTGTCTTAAAACTCTTTGAATTCAATTCAACATTTAAAGATAGTCACATGATAGTATTTTGTATTTTACGTCAAGCTCAATCTAGAGTTCTCACTCTCGCTCTGATTGATAGTGAAATCTTTGCTTATGTCTTTATGAATAAATTCTTCGCGCAACAACATCATCTTTTCTTGCATTAATTAACTCACTCTTGCAGACTTCAAGAATTTAATGATCAAGTCACTTTAATTGATGACATTATTTATGTCATCAAAATCACAATGATTCTTGATAAACACATCAAAAGACTATTCTTCTATGTTATTGAATTAAGTCAGTATCTCATCATCATGAGTTTGTCATGACTTCATCATCACGTCATTGATGTTAATTTTAAGCATAATATTCTCATCTTGTCTTTCTTTTTCTGTCTTAATCATTGTTGCTCATTTCTCGTCAAGATTTATGATCTTAATCAACAAGAAGAAAATTTCTCGTTCGAAGTTAACAAAGTAGCTTTCTTTCAGCCTCATTTTCAATTCGCTCATAAGAAGCAATTCAGTTCACGAATTGCTCACAAGAAGCAATTCAGTCTACAGATTGCTCACAAGAAGCAATTTAGCACTCAGTTCACTTGCAAGAAGCAATCTAGTCTCTTATTCACTTGAAAGAAGTAACTCAGTTTTCAGTTCGCTTGCAAGAAGCAATCTAGTTTCTCATTCACTTGAAAGAAGCAATTCAGTTTTCAGTTCGCTTGCAAGAAGCAATTCAATTCTCAATTCACTTGCAAGAAGTAACTTAGTTTCTCATCTGCTCACAAGAAGCAATATAATCTTTCGTTCGCTCACAAGAAGTCAACTAATACTCAGTTTATTTACAAGAAACAAACTTCATTCAATCTTGTCTCTCATCTGAAACAAGAAGCTTCTAGTTGTATTCTTCAAGTCATTCAAAAAGAATACTCATCAAGAATCAAGTGTCAAAATTCTTTCTTCTTTAAAACTTCTGTTGTTCTTCAAGCAGATTAATTCAATCGATTTTCTATACAACTTGACATAGTTGAGTTGAGAGTTTGAAGCTTTGATCATGCTGCTCATGTCAAAGACATTGAAGTGTTTAGCGTCATTCTAAAGAAAATTGATGTCTTCTTGAATCTTGAGTTAATCTCATCTTCTAGTCTAGATTCTGATGAGTCAAAATTGCGTCATGCAACTTTGACTGTTCATTCAAAAAACAGTTTAACTCTTGCTCAGTTCTCATCTTGCTCTCAAGATAGTATGTATGATAAGAATCATCATCTGAATCTTCATTAAATGAAAAAGAAATTTCATTTGACTGCATTCACAACACAAGAAGATCTTGAAGTCTATTAACAAAGTAAGAACGTCGATTCAGTCACAATTCTATCGTTCAGATATTTTAAGTTTCTAAATGTCTTCTTCAAGAAGAACGTTGATATCTTGTCTTTGCATTAAGCTCATGATCATGTCATACATCTTAAAGAAGATGCTTAATTCTCAGTCTTCACTTTGTATAACATGAGTCGTGACAAAATTCTAGAACTTCATCGTTATTTGAATGAAAATCTGAGCAAAGATTTCATTCAAGTCAATTACTTTCAGATGATCATCTCTGTTCTCTTCATCAAGAAACTTAAAGAAGAACTTTGCTTCTGCGTGAACTATTGAGATCTGAACACTATCACAGTCAAGAATTGATATTCTCTGTCTCTGATCTCAGAAACGCTGAATCATTTAAGTTGAGCTAAAATCTTTATCAAGCTGAATATCATTTCTGCGTTCAATTAACTTTAAATCAAAGAAGAAGATGAAGCTCTCATCATCTTTCACACTTGATTTGAATTATTCAAGTATCTAGTCATGCTTTTCAATCTATGTAATGAGTCTGTCTTGTTTCAAAAGTATATTAACAATACTTTTTGCAAACATTTAAATAAGTTCTGTACAGCTTATCTGAATGACATCTTGATTTATTTCGACAATGAACTTGAGCATGAGATTCATGTCAAGCTCATTCTGCAAAAGCTGCAAGAAGCAAATCTTCAGATGAATATAATCAAGTGCAAGTTTCACGTCACTTAAATCTCATATCTAGAATTGATAATCATCATCAAAGAGATCAAGATAAATTCTTCTAAGATAAACATCATTGTCAACTGACTCATCTTAATCAACGTTAAAAACATTTAAAGTTTTCTAAATTTTGCGAACTTTTATAAAAGATTCATCTATGACTATAGTAGAATAACTATCTCGCTCACTCGTCTCATCAGAAAAGATGTACTCTTTGTCTGAACTCAGAAATGTCAGATTGCATTCAACATTCATAAGAAAGTCTTCATTTTCAAAATTATTCTTCATCACTATAATTCAGATCACAAGATTGTGATAGAAATCAATGCTTTGAACTATATGTTCAAAAACATTCTCTTTCAGTACAATGAGAACAAAGTTCTTCATTCAGTCGCTTACTTTTTCAAGAAACATAACTCAGTTGAGTGTAACTACGAGATTTACAATAAAAAACTCATGATTATTGTTCATGCATTTGAAGAATGATGCTCAGAGCTTGAAGACTTTATCTGTTCTGTTAAGATGATCATAGATCACAAAAATCTTGAGTATTTTATGTCAACTAAACAGTTGAGTCATCATCAAGCTCGTTGAAGTGAGTTTCTGTCTAGATTCAACTATCACATCACATATTGCTTCAGCAAGATCGATGATAAATCAAATGCTTTGACATGTCACTCAGAAGATTTCTTTAAGAAGAGAAATACATTCAATTCTTGACATCAATATCAACATTAAACAATTCTGAAAACTCATGTTTTAGATTTCAAGATTGTTGAGAATCTCGCTCTTGATGCTCTCGACATCAAAGTCATGATGCTTCAGTCACAAATCATTGTCTTAAATTCAGTTCAATTACATCTGTTTTCAGTCTTTTCAATCTTCTTGTTGACTTTAGCTCTTATGAATCTAGAAGTTGAAGAATTCAACGTTAAAGACGTTGAATCTCAGCTAGATCAAGACATCTCAAATCTTAACGAAGATTCTGCTGATATTTTCACTCAAACATTGTGAAAACAAGTTGAAGTCAATGACATGTTTGCAGCTCAGATAATTGAAGTGCTTTGCAGTGAAGCACGTCATCATAACAAGATTTCTCTAGTTGAGTGTGAAGAACATGAGAATCATCTGTACTTTCAAGAGAGAAGATATGTATTCAACTTTGATAAACTACGTCTTTGTATTATTCAGCTCGCTCACGACAATGTCATCAATAATCATTCAGAAAGAGTCAAGAGTTATGAACTGATCAGTTGAGTTTATTGATGATTCAACATATATAAGTATATTCAGCGCTTCATACGAAACTGTCACGTGTGCACATGTTTCAAGCTTTTTAAACAATGAATTCAAGAATGATTGTGTTCTCTTTCAATTCTTGAACGTCGTTAACATAATGTCTTCATGAACTATGTAAATTCTTTATCGTTCAGTATTTTCATGAATATCACATATAAATATGTTCTAGTCTTCGTTGATCATCTTATCAAAATGAGACATTTAGTTCTCATCACTTCTATGAAAGTTGAAGAAGCTATTAACTGCTTCTATGCTCATGTTTGAAAACATCATGATTTACTCAAGTTCTTCATGTCTGATCGAGACACACAATTCATCTTCAATGTTTGAAAGCATATGTGCAAAATACTGAAGATAGATGCTAAGTTATCAATGATGTATTACTCTAAAATCAATGATCAAATCAAGAGAATCAATGCTGTCATGAAGCATTATCTTTGAGTTTTCATCAACTACATGCAGAATGACTGAGCTAAGTGACTTTCTGAAGTTGAATTCGTTGTCAATAATGCATCATCATTAATCACTTTAGCATCATTCTTCTTGATTAATTTAAGTCAGAATTCACATCTAGACTTTAAGCTTTCTGAGTCTTTGTTCAAGAATCTTACGTTTCAAGCTTGAAACAAGTTAATCAATGTCAAAGAGTTCATCAAGAAGATGAAGAAACTAATTGAGCATCTACGTGATGAGATGCTTATAGCTCAGATCATTTACGAATTTCATGTCAATCTCTCTTGTTGTTCTTGTTTTAAATACTTCATTAAAGATGAAGTCTGACTGAATGCTCGCAATCTCAGCATCGCTCGCTTCACTGTCAAGTTAGATGATCATAATGTTGATTTCTTCAAGATCAAGCATGTCTTCAAGAATAATTATCTAGTCATTGAGTTAAATCTTTCAATATTCATGAAGATTTACTCAATCTTTCATGTTATTCTTCTGAATCATATTACAAATGACTTTCTTTCAAGTTAACGTTAGAAATCTTAAGAACTCATTGTCATCAAGAATAATGAAAGATTCTGATATGTAAACAGCATACTAAACTTCAAGCATGATAGACACTATAATTCATCTTTGCTCAAGTATTACATTGATTGAGAAGATCACTTCTTTACTTGAGAATCTTTCAATCTTCTGAATAATTGTGAGTAAGCACTTGATGAATATCATCTCGTCAACTCTGTCGTTGAAGAATCACATGTATTGTCATGTGTGATGTCTCAATGTCAATGTCAAGAACTTTAAGTTCAATCTTCATCATCTTAACTCAGCTCAGATCTGACTCAAATCTTGTTTAGATCTGACTTAAACATCTTGTTTAAATCTGACTTAAATGTGATTCAGATGTATTCTAGTTTTGTTCATGCATTATCACATTAAAATGCATCTCATCTCATCTCATTCAGATTTAATTCAGATGTGACTCAGATTTATTTCAGTTTCATCTGTGCATCATCACATTAAACTGCATTTCGTCTTTCTCTTGTTTAGATTTGACTCAGATCTTGTTTAAATTTGACTCAGATGTATTCTTGTTTCATCAATGCTTCATCATTATAAAATGCGTCTCGCTGTATTTCGTCTTGTCATCATTTAGTTTCAATTCTCATCTCATCTTGTTCTTTTCATCATCTTGCAAAAGCTCAGTCTTTGAAAGAAGAACTATTGTCATGATGTCAGATCATCATTTCAGCTCAGAGCATAAAATATGTCGTCAATTCAATCTAATATCATCAATATCTTAAAAAGTCTTGATTCATTAAACTAAGTCACTAATTTAGTCATCATCATCTTAGTTTAGTTACATCAAAATCTGTTTCATGTCTTTGCAATCTTAAGTCATAAAACTGCTGCTCAGTTTTGACATTACTCAATTTATATATATAAAAGTCGAGTTCTCATTCTTTTCTTTCGTTTCTTGTCTTTCATCTTGTACATTATTTGATGTATTGTTCTGTATTTAGTTCAAGTAATATAATAATCAATTCTTTATATTAATAGAATCTCTAGTTCAGTCTAGTTTCTGACAAGACGCAAGTTCATTAATCAATTTAAAAAGCATTACTCTATACTTGTAAACATTGAAGAAAGTAACAAAAGTAATCAAATTCTCGCTTTTCAAACTCATGCGCAGTTTATTGAACATGATGATAATGTTAAGTTAAGTCAGATACTTACTGTCTTGAATTTGAGCTAGTACTTCATCTATCAAGAATATTGAATAATGATCTCTTTTAATCAGAGCATTCAGTTTTTAATAATTCACGCAAAAGCGAAGACTATCATCTTTCTTTTCAACAAATAGTATTGACGAAGCGAAGAAAGCTTTGCTGAAAGTAATGAACTTCTTCTTCAAGTTCTCTTCTAGATACTTCTTGATCTTCTGCAACTTGTGACTTGACATGAGATACAATTAACTTTTAGAAGATTGACTTTCATCTTTTAATTCAATCTTATGATTATATAATCAATGCAAGAACAACTGCATTGTCTTTTCTTTATTAAAACATTCAGAAAGTCATGATAAACTATCAAAAGCTTCTTCTTTAGTTCATTTAATAACATGACAGAAATCATTTCATTCAGTTTCGCGAAATCTTTAACTGAGCTAAGCACTTTGTTGATTTCACTAATGATCAAGAAGAAAATCTTGATCTTCTTATTCTTGACTAAAGTTTGATACATAATGACTTTGATCATGATAATATTGACAAATTTCTTTGTCTCAGTTAACTGAAATGAGCGAAGTTGATCGAGATCAACTTAAGTGCTTTGCTTTGTTATGAAAGCAGATTCAATGAATTGAGCAAATTCAATGAATCTATTCACTGATTTCTGATTCATGAGTCTCTTCAAGATGATTGTTGATGTAACAATCAAGTTCAAGTTCTTTTATTTCATTTCACAAATCTTATTTGATTCAAATTTGTAAAATGCTGATTGACTATTTACTTTCAAAACAACAGATTTTGATGTTCAAATCTTTAATGATGATATTAATCAATCATTTGCAGAATTTATCAACATTTAATTTCTTTTCAATTAAAGATTTTCAATGATTATCTTGTGTTGATCTAGATGAGTTATCAATAGAAACATCATTTCATTCTTGTGTTCTTGTATCATGATTGATGTATACAAAGCATGTGTAATCAACTTTCAATCAAAGATTTCATCATATAATCAAATCAACTTTGATTTTGACAGCAATATTGATTAAATATCAAAGCATTCACATAGCTTTGACATCAAAGATTCATCAATGAAAGTTATGTCAATGACTTCAATATTTATCAAAGTGAGAAATCTAAATATCTTTTCTAAATTACTCAAGATGACATCAACAGTGAACGACTTGAAATCAAATAAGTTGTCAGACATGCTGATGAAGCAGAATACAAGTATATCATTCTCAATCACTACTTTGACGAGAACAAGTCGTTTTTTGAATTCGCTGCGATTTCATGCATCTGAGCTGACTTAAAACAATCATGTGCTCTATGTTCTGACTTCTTGCATTTAAAGCAAAGTTCTTTTTTAAACAACTTCTCTCTAGCAAAATTAACGTTCAATATTTTAAATTTCTTTCATGCAAAGATTGAAGCTGAGATTGTAATAGTAATCATTGTCAAGATGCTAGCAATAAAATGAGTGACTTAAGTCATTGATGTCTTGAAGACTGATCAAGCATTTAATTTTGTCAATTGAACGTCAACTTGCATGCAAATGTCAACAAATTTGTTTAAATTCATAGTTCATTCATTGATTGTAACTCATTGAAAATCTGAGCTAATCTTATGCTGAAGATCATTTAGTAAAATTTCGTTATTATACTTTAGTTTTGCACTAAGTCTTTAAAATTTCATTTAAAATTCATGAAAGAAGATCTTGTTTTAATACAGCTTCAAGAACTGTTGTTGAGTCATGTAACATCAATTAAGATCATCATACATTTTATTTATGATTGACAGTATCTCTTCTGCTTCAAGAAATGAGTTCGTGATCATGTTTCTCATTCTGAGTGCTATGTGTTTAATCATCATTTCACTGACTTAACTTTTCATATATGCAATCTTCATTTCTTTGATAGAAAAATGATTCTTGTTTATCTTCAGCTTGTTTCGCATTTAAAACAATCAATTATTCACATTCTGTCTTGAATCTTCAAACAGAAATGAGTCAGATAGCTTAATCAACTTCGAGAATCAATCTTTCAAAATCAAAGTACTTAATTGACTTGATGTTACTTTTAAATGATGTATAATCATGTTCTTTTTCTTCATTTCTTTCTGTAAACACATTTGAACAACGTTCAACGTTGTCTGCATAACTTTCAACTTAATGTTGATAATTTTCAATTCAACATTGATCTTATTGATGTCATTCAACATCTGAATCATATCATTATGAATCTTGATTTCAATGTCATGCTGTTGATATATGTACTTGATAAAGACAACAAGATCATCTGCTTCATGAGTGTTTATTCAAGCATTCAATTCAGTGCTGATGCTGATTTTGATCATTTCATGATCAAAAAGTAATGCATTCATGTTCTTTTTTTCAATATTCAACGATGCATTTGTGTTTTCTTCTTCTGATGCTGTTCAATTCTGTGATAGAAGTGATTTTCTTTCAGCATTTTGAAGTTCATAATGAGTTGTGCTCACTGATTCTGATTCTAATTCTGTGCTTCTAGTCATTGTGTGAGTAGAAAATTGCTGATCGAGATTCAACTGAAATTTCTGATTTCAATTCTAGAACAACGCGTTCATGTTCTTCTGTTCTTCTGTTCTGATGACAAGCTCAGTAAAGAGTTAATCTAGAGCAACACGTTCATGTTCTTCTGTTCTGTTCTAGAAATTTCTTGATTTCTAATAAATCTTCTGAGCTCAATTTTCTGATTTCAATTCTGATTCAAGTTTAAGTGATGTAGCTTGTTTTTATATCATTTACACATCAATAGCAAGATTAAGAAGCTTTGAACTAATATTATGAATTTGCATAAAGCGAATCATATAAGTGTATTCTAACTAGAAGTTCAAAGCTGAAGAAGAAAAAAGATGTAACACGTTGTGAGTTTTACTCACGAAGACATGCTAGATCGCTAGCGTGTCAACATCAGCTCTGTACTAGTTTATGATAGTCTGACACAATTTATGTTAAACTAACTCAAAGTGCATGATTGCAACATCATGTAGAATGTTTAATAAAGTTATATTTGATGCTTGATAGAAAATAAATTTAATTCTTGAATGATGAGTAAAGTGATGAGTAGAATGATCAGTAGAATGATCAGTAGAATGATTAATAGAATGATCAGTAAAGTAATCAGTAAATAGCTCAGTAAATAGCTCAGTAGAAAGATTGATAAAGAGATTGATAGAGAAATCAGTAGAAAGCTCAATTGAAAGATCAATAGAAAGCTCAATTGATAGCTCAATAAATAGCTCAGTAAATGACTTAATAAATAGCTCAGTAAAAAGATTGATAGAAAGATTGATTGAAAGCTCAGTAAAAAGCTCACTAGTAAAAAGATCAATAGAAAGCTCAATCAATAACTCAGTAAGTAACTCAGTAAATAACTCAGTAAAAAGATTGATAGAAAGATTGATAGAAAGATTGATCAAAAGCTCACTAGAAAGCTTAATTGAAAGCTTGATGAGAAGTTCAATGAGAAGCTCAGTTGAAAGCTCAATGAGAAGCTTGATGAAAAGCTTGATGAAAAGCTCAGTAGAAAGCTCAGTCAATAGCTCAGTCAATAGTTCAGTGAAAAGCTCAGTAGAAAGCATTGTTTAAAGCATTGTTTAACTTGTGTTATGCATTTGATAAAGCATTTGATAGAAAATTTGATAGAGTGTTTGATAAAGAATTTAATAGAGTGTTTGATAAAAAGATTGATAAAGTAAGTAAATGAAGTGAGTAAATGAGCGAGTAAATGAGCGAGTAAATGAGCGAGTAAATGAGCGAGTAAATGAGCAAGTAGATGAGCGAGTAAATGAGTGAGTAGAATGATAAGTATGTAAAGTGATGAGTAGAATGATGAGCATGTAAAGTGATGAGTAAAGTGATGAGCATGTAGAATGATGAGTAGAATGATAAGCATGTAAAGTGATGAGTAAAGTGATGAGCATGTAGAATGATGAGTAAAGTGATGAGCATGTAAAGTGATGAGTAAAGTGATGAGCATGTAAAGTGATGAGTAGAATGATGAGTATGTAGAATGATGAGTAAATGAGCAAGTAAATAAGCGAGTAAATGAGCGAGTAAATGAGCGAGTAAAGTGATGAGCATGTAGATAAATATTTTAGCTGAATTAGCTGAGTTAGTTGAATTTAGCTGAAATTTAGCTGATTAGTCAGTTGTTAGCTAATTATTAGCTGAATTAAGTCAACTTTTTCAGATTCTGTCATTAAGCAAAAAGTTAACTGTTGAACATTTTGTCAATGCAATGAAATTAGTTACTTATTAAAGTCATTAATTGACATTGAAGCAGCTGACTATTCGTTTATTAATGAATTAATCACGCAAAATGTTTATGATCATTTGCAAATCAAGTCTCTGACTTTAATTAAAGCGAAGTCAATTCAAGAATTTGACAATCATTATATTAAAAAACTCATTATTTATGTCATTTATTTGAATCTGACTGTTCAAGATCATATGATTGACACAGTTTCTATGTTAATTACTTGATTAAATCAACATTAAATGATTCTTGAAAAAACATGAATGAACAAAATCAATCTAGTAATTGATATGTAAATTGATTTTCTTCGATTTTCAAATTTCACTTCTAGTCAGAAATTGATTGTTCTACTTTCAAGCAACAAGAAAATCGTGATAAAACAGAAGAGTTCAACTTTTACTTAAATACTAAAGAGATTTATCTTTTCTGTTATTACTCAACTCAGCGAGAAGTCATCTTTCTTCAGTAAAATCATGAAATCATGTAATTCAATTAACTTCGCTTCATCTTTTAATTCAATGAACATAGCAATGATAGAGACTGCAGCATATAAATCACTAGTCAAATGATTGAATGTGACTACTTTCGCAATCATCATCACGAAAATTGATTGACTTCTAAAAACAGCTAGAAATAAATCAGAAAACGTAAATCTATAAGAGTTTTCATATGAAGAAATCTTGAAAGAAGTCAAAGCTAAGCTTTCTTTGAAATATCATGACTATCTAGATGTGTTTGATTGAGTGATGATTAATCAACTATTCTTTCATCATTTCTATGATCATAAAATTGAGTTGATTGATGAAAGAACATCTTCTCAAAGTCATCTTTATCATATGTCTGATTACAAGCTTCAAAAGATGAAGAATTATCTGATCAAGCATCTGAATAAAGACTTTATATCTTCTAGCTCAGCTTCATATGCTTCACTTATACTATTTATTGAAAAGAAAGATGATAGCTTGTATTTTTATGTAAACTACAGAAAGCTTAATGCTTTGATTAAACTAGATCATTATTTCTTATCATTAATAGACGAAACTTTCACTCATATTCAAGATAGCAAGTATCTGACTCAATTGAACATCATTGTCATCTTTAACAAACTGCATATGCATTTAAGCAGCGAAGATTTAACTATCTTTATCATTTCTTTTGATTTTTACAAATATCACATGATGTCTTTTGAATTAATCAACGACTCGACTTTTTATCAACATTATATGAACGACGTGTTATTTAACTATCTTCATCAGTTTTGTTAAATCTATCTAGATGACATTATCATCTACAGCAAAACACTGAAAAAACATAAGTGATATGTACAATTAATTCTACATAGACTACAAGAGACTGATCTTTAAATGAATATAAATAAATGAAAGTTTCATGTTCAGAAGATCTTCTTTCTGAAACTATTGCTATTCATTGAAAAACTAAAGATGAATCTCAGAAAAGTATAAGCAGTAGTTGAATGATTTACTTCTACAAATCTCACTCAGATACAGTTCTTCGTCAACTTCTACAATTTTTATCAACATTTTATAAAGAACTTTTCAAAGATTGTTCATTCTCTGATTCAACTAACTCAAAAAAAGATGATATTTGAATGAGATTAAGCTTGTCAAACAATCTTTGATCATATGAAGAAATGAATGACTGAAATCTTTATTCTTCGTTATTTTGATCAGAATAAAAAGACTATTCTTGAAACAAACTCATTCAACTACGTCAATGATAACATACTTTCTCAATATGATGATGAAGAACATTGATGTTTCGACAAATTCAGCTAAAATTGGTTACAAGCTCACCAAGCTAGCATCAGTCAAAAACATATGTTTAGCCGAGCTTCTAGCTTGCAAGCTTCAACAGCACACTCACCAACGACTAATAGCTAGCTACAAGCGCTTGTATCTTTTGGTGACAGTCATTTGCTCAAAAGACATCAATTGCTCAAAAGATATAATGCGCAATACATGTTCGCTTTTCGTACGTTTCTACATTCAAGGTTCGTATGTAATCAAATAAATCATTTGATGAATTGATTATTTAAGTAGCTATTTAACCATCTATTTAAACATGAAGGGTGCTTGATAGGGTGCTTGGTAGGGAAACATGAAGGGCGCTTGGTAGGGAAACATGGAGGGTGCTTGGTAGGGTGCTTGGTAGGGAAACATGGAGGGTGCTTGATAGGGAAACATGAAGGGTGCTTGGTAGGGAAACATGGAGGGTGCTTGGTAGGGTGCTTGGTAGGGAAACATGAAGGGTGCTTGGTAGGGAAACATGGAGGGTGCTTGGTAGGGTGCTTGGTAGGGAAACATGGAG